>JADMIO010897376.1_pt1 | contig 31540 bp, 33 predicted proteins | sample 8958161 | NCBI WGS metagenome assembly JADMIO01 (sample SAMN16585339, study PRJNA669376) | soil metagenome | isolation source: Crop rotation soil | place: USA: Cullars Rotation, Alabama | collected 2011 | reverse complement strand
CCCGATGTCGGCGGCGAAGCCTAGTCTAGAACACGATCGGCTTACCAACGCTGCGTGACGCCGCGACGAGTTCGCGAAGTTGCTGCTCGAAGTCGCGCAGAAACGCCTCGTCCTTCCTCCGCGGAGCGTGGATCGTCGCGAGCGCGGTTAATTCCATGCTCAGCTTCTCGACATCCGCGGTGTCGAGGCGATCGCCGCAGTGCGTGCCGCTATAGATGATCTTGTGCACGACCACCGGCAACCGATCCGCGTGCGGATTCAACAGCTGTCGGAATAGCCCGATCAGCGCGATGTTTCCGAGGCGGTGGTGAAGCAGCCATCCGTCCTGATGTTCACACGCGTGGCTGTTTCGCCAGCGGTCGAAGGCAATCTGCTCGTCGGTGTCTTTCGTGCGCGGCGCGCAACCGCCGTGCTCATCGACGTACACGTCCCACGCCGTCCGCGGTGGCGTGCGGAGTCGCCCGCGTTCAAAACAATCGCAATAGACGTGCGCGTCAAGGCCCATGCCTCAATCATAACAGAACGGCGTTCCGCACTCGGGACAGCGCGTGGAGCTGGCGCGTAGATCGTAGCCGCAGGTGACGCACTGATTGGACAACTGAAAGACGCGACGCCGAGTGCGTCGCGCGAACCAGACCGAGAGCAAGGCCAGCCCAATCACCACGAGCGTCGGCAGCCACATCGGCAGCAGCAGTGACCGTACGGTGCCCTGCCCGGGTCCCAGTTGCATCGTCAGCACGCTGAAGCCGCGGCGAGCCCAAAAGGTTTTGCGGACGAGCATATACGGCGATTCGCCTTCCCGCGCAACATCCCATTGCAGCATCGGCGCGTCCAGTTCGAACGCGACCGACGTGAGCTCGAGCGCGATTTCGCCGTGACCCGTGCGGAAAAAGAAACGGTGACGTGGCAGGTTGATTCCGATGTCATCGCCGCGGTGATAGCTCATTGCCCAGAAGAGCGAGATGACAATTGCGATGCACACCAGCAGACCCGTGAGGGTGCGCAGCGCCAGCAGCCTCATTCGCATCGAGATCGTCCCCTTGAAAGTTGGTCGCGATTCTAGCGAGCGCGATGGTTCGGATGTCGAAATATCTCGATTGAAAACAACCGATTGCGTTCACGCCTGAATGACCAGCACCAGCCCGATCGCGATCAGGCCGAGGTAGACGAAGCGGAAGAAGGCGTCGCCTTTCAACCGATAGTTGAGCGTGCGGCCGAGGAGGATGGCGACGATCGCGCCGGGAAGGGAGAGAAGGAAATAGTGCGTGACGGTCGAAGTCCACAGGCCGAGCGCGACGTAGCCGGCGAGGCCGACGAGGCTCGCGGGGAGGAAGTAGCCTTGCAGCGTCGCGCGAAAATGCTGCGGCGACCATCGCCGCAGGGCACCGTAGATCGCGAGCGGCGGGCCGTTCATCCCGTACGCCCCGCCGAGCACGCCCGAGACAAATCCGGCGCCCAGCAGCCACCACGGGTGATCCTTCTCCAGGTGCAGCCGAGTCTTGGCGAGCAGCGAATACGCGGAAAACGCGACGATGAGCAGACCCAGGATCAGTCGCACGACGTGATCGTTCACCCGCGCCAGCAGGAGCAGCCCGAGCGGGATGCCGAAGATCGCCGCGATGATCAAGCCGGCGGCGCTCTTCATCTGAATCTTCCGCCAGTCCTGCGCGATGATCACGAGCGCGACCAGGACGGAGACCATCACCGCAAGCGGCGCCGCCACCATGATCGGCAAGCGCAGTGCAAGCAACGGCACGGCCACCAGGGCTTCACCAAAACCAAAGGTCGATCGAATCAGCGTGGCGATGAAAATCACCAGCACCACATGCAACGTCGTCGGAGCAAACACTCGCTTGGGCCTCCGGGCGGAAGATAGTGGGATCGGGCGATAAATGAAATGCGTGTAGCCGGACTTCGACGAGCTCAGTCGAGTCGCGAGCAAGCTCGCGGCTACACGCGGAAAAAAGTGCTAGATGCTGGAACGTGCGGGCGCCGAGGTGCCGCACTCGGGGCAGCGGTCGGTGGTGGCGCGGAGGTCGTAGCCGCAGGTCGGGCATAGGCCCTTGCGCAGGCGCAGCATCGGTCGGCCGACGCGACGCGCGATAATCCACAGGATCACGAAATTCACAGCGATGAGGAATACGCCCACGAGGTGGAGGTAGAGTCGATCGCGTTGCGATGGGCGGACGTCCGGCGTGTTGAACAGTCCGTCGTAGATATTGAACCCGATCGCGAGCAGCAACGAGACCGCGAACGCGACAAACTCCACCTTCTTCGGCCGATACGGAAGCCGCCGCTCGGGCGGCGCGGTTTGCTGTGCGCGAACCACGAGCCGATACAGGTCCACGAATATTGCAACAAATGCCGCGATCGCGATTCCGGCGAAGTAGATGACGATCGCAAGCACGAGTTTATACCCCGGCGCTCCGCTCGTCAGCCACGCGACGGCAACCGCGAGCGCAAGCATACCAATGTGAAAGATCGCTTTTGCAGCGGCCCGACGCGTAGATCTGCGTAGCGGCAAGGTCGGCATAGGTTGCCCGGTGGCGACGGAGTATACCACGCGCCGGATGGCCTTTGCCTCCAGCTCGCGACCGTGGAGCACGACGCAAAACAAAACCGGGCGACTCTTTGGGAGTCGCCCGGTTCTTATTTCAGGTTCGCGTTCGCTCAGCTTCTTACCACGCGAAGTGGGCGAAGGCTTTGTTGGCGTCGGCCATGCGGTGCGTGTTTTCGCGGGTCTGCATCGCTTTGCCTTCCTTCTTGAAGGCGGCCATCAGTTCGTCGGCCAGGCGCTTGCTCATCGGGCGGCCGCTCGCTTCGCGGCAGGCACCGATGATCCAGCGGAACGCCAGGCTCTGCTGGCGACGCTTGTTCACCTGCATCGGGACCTGGTAGTTCGCCCCGCCGACGCGCTTGGAGCGCACTTCGACGTACGGCTTGACGTTGTTGATCGCGCCTTCGAAGACTTCCAGCGGCTGCGCGTCCTTGATCTTCTTGGCGACGTCGTCCATCGCATCGTAGAAGATCTTCTGCGCGACGGTCTTCTTGCCGTCCCACATCAGGGAGTTGATGAACTTGCTGACGAGCTTGCTGTTGAAGCGCGCGTCAGGCTTGAGCATGTCTTCGCTTGCAGTGAATTTCTTGTAGGCCATATCGTCGAACCTGATCAAATCGTTGTCTTGTAGGGTGGGCACCGCCCACCACTTACGCCGTTACCGTTGACATGGTGGGCAGTGCCCACCCTACTCATTTAAAACTTTCGCGAGATCCACCAGATGCCAAGGATCAAGAAGAACAGCACGAAGCAGCCGATGAAGATCAGGCCGCCCCAGCCTTTCTCGATGTCGCCGCGCGTCGCGGTCTCGAGCTGAGCCAACAAACAAAACGCGTTGCTCACGATACTTACTTACCCGACTTGGTTCCGTACTTGCTTCGGCTGCGCTTGCGGCCATCGACGCCCAGCGCGTCGAGCGTGCCGCGAACAATGTGATAGCGAACGCCCGGCAGATCGCGGACGCGACCGCCGCGGACGAGCACGATGCTGTGTTCCTGCAGGTTGTGCTCTTCGCCGGGGATGTACGCGGTCACTTCCTTGCCGTTCGAAAGCCGAACGCGGGCGATCTTTCGCAGCGCCGAGTTCGGCTTCTTCGGGGTCATGGTCTTGACTTGGAGACACACGCCGCGCTTCTGCGGGCTGGCTTCAAGGTCTTTGACCTTATTGATGCGGCCGAGTGGGCGGCGCGGCTTTTTAATGAGCTGATTGATCGTTGGCATAACTTTCCTGGATACCACGCCATCGCCGCCGGACAATACGTTGGCGGCACCACGACGCGGAAGCGCCGTAGTTACGCTGATGCGGGCGGAGAAGTATAAGGAGTACGCCGCCCGGTGGCAAGGGCTCGCGAATTCCGCGAATTTTCCGTCACAAAGAGGCCTTACTCACCATCTAAGATTACGCTGGTCTAACTCAGAGAGACTTCTAACAAAAGGAACCTTTCATGCGAAAAACGACGATTTTAACCGCTTCCGCACTGCTGTGCGCCACGGTCGCGACCCCGACGGCCTTGCGCGCCGTCGACGCGCCCGCCCCCGCCGCCACGGCTTCTTCACAACCGACCAGCGCTCAGACGAAGCGAACGGCCGACGCCATCATGCAGGATCTCCGGAAGGTGGAGCAGGAGATGGGCAAATCTGGCGTCGAGTTGAATGTCGATACGCTGCTCGATCCCGCCAAGCGCGACGCCGCCGGCCCGAAGGTGATGCCGTCACTCAAGAAGATCCTGGCGTTGGCGGATGAGCTTGAAACCAGCGGCGCACAGGGCAAGGTCGTGGCCGGGCAGATCCGTCCAGAGATGCTGACGCTGCTCGCGATCTTCGGCGACGATTCGACCCGCGATCAGATCAAGAAAGATTCCGAAGCCGACACTCCGGTGGGCCTCGCGAACATGATCGCACTCAACAACGGCAACTGGGTCCGCACGAACAAGGACGCGGCCGCCCAGACGAAGGTGCTCGACGACGTCGAGAAGCTCACCAAGGCCAAGCCAGACAGCATCGAAGTCGCGCAGCAGGTGGCGATGCTCTCACAACTCGGCGCCGCGAACGATGCGAACAAGAAGCGAGCGGAGTCGCTCGTCGACAATCTCACCAGTCCATTCGCGAAGCAGATGAAGCAGGAGCTTTCCGCGCGTCGCAAGCTGCAAGACATGGAAAACAAGCCGATCGACATCGCCGGCACGAAAGTGGACGGCAGCAAGTTCACCAGCACCGACTGGAAAGGCAAAGTGATCCTCGTCGACTTCTGGGCGACGTGGTGCGGCCCGTGCAAGGCGGAGCTCCCGCGCGTGAAGGACATCTATTCGAAATATCACGACAAGGGCCTGGAAGTGCTCGGCGTGTCGTGCGACAGCGACGCGGAAGCGCTGAAAGGTTTCGTGAAGGACGATCCGGCGATGGCGTGGCCGCAGCTGTTCGACGCCAAGGAAAATCCGCAGCTGAACTGGCATCCGCTGGCGAAGCAGTACGGGATCAATGGCATTCCGACAATGTTCTTGATCGACAAGAAAGGCGTGCTGCGGAGCGTGACAGCGCGCGAGAATTTCGAGACGGAGATTCCGAAGCTGTTGGCGGAATAATCCGGTAATTACGTAAATACGTAATTACGTAAAGGGCTCATTGTCGTCCTTACGTAATTAGGTATTTACGTCTTTTTCCAATACTCTACGATGCGGCCATGCGTTTCGGTGACCTTGGCCGCGTCGTTCTTTTTTGCCTGTGCTTCTCGATCTCGTCGCTCGCGCAGCCCGTCGGAACCGTGCGCGACTTCGATGGCAAACCGATCGCCGGCGCGAAGCTGATGCTCTACTCGCACCGCAGCGAATGGGGACTCGATAACCAGGTGATCGAAAAGACCGAAAGCGCCGCGGACGGATCGTACCACTTCACGAAAAAGCCTCAGTTCGACGTGCTCACGGGCACCAAGGCGAACAACTACTACATCGTGACCGCATCACACCCCGATTGGGCGATCGGCTGGATCAACATCATCGCCTTCGAGCGACGTCTCTCGTACGACATCGTGCTGACGCCGGCGGTGAAACAGACATTCATCGTGAAGAATTCCGACGGTCAAGCTGTCGAAGGCGCGACCGTCTGGATCGAAAGCGCCGGCGACGCGGATAACCCGCAGCCATCGCTTCGCGATCCGCTACAGCTTCCGACAAACATACGCCTGGCGTACGCAACAACGGACCGAGACGGCCGCGCAACCGTTGATCACCTGCCGCGCACGAACCTGTCGTTCAACGCGTCGCGCGCGGGCTTCTCCGATCAATGGAAGCGCGTTGACAAGCCGGGCGCCGCCGATCTCGAGATCAAGCTCACGCCCGCCGGCGTCGTGCGCGGAACCGTCCGCAACGAGGACGGGGAAGCCGTCGCGGACGCCGTCGTCTGGTTCAGCGCCACGTGGATGAGCGAGCTGCATTATGCGATGACCGATGCCGATGGCGCCTTCGAATGCAACACGCTCGTCGCCGCCGGCGGATCGTGGGCTGCGCACGGGGGAACCGGCGAGTACAAGGTCTCGATCCAGCATCCGGACTATTGCTCGGCGGTCACGCCGCTCACCGTCCAGCCGGGACAGACGATCGACAACTTTGACATCAGCGCCGAGAAGGGATCGCTCCTGCGCGTGATCGTGCAGGATCCGCAGACGCACGAAGCGGTGCCCGGCGTCGGATTGCAATTGGTCATGGGCGACGTGCGGCGAACCGGCTACACCGACAACAAAGGCAAAGCCCAGTGGCGCGTCCGTCCGCGCGACGGTTACATCCTTCTCTACAGCACGCCCGGCGGCACGTACCTCACCGGCGAAGAATCGTCGAAACGCTTCACGGTGAGTGGCGATGAGACGGAAGTCACATACGTCCTGCCGTCATCGCTCAAATCGCTCGTCGACGTTCGCGGGAAGATCGTCATGCCCGATGATGCGCCCGCGAAAGACGTCGTCGTGCGAGTGGTCTCGTCGCAGGAAAAAATCCACTACGGAACTGCCTACGGATACGGCGAGAAGACCAGCACGGACGACAGCGGCGCGTTTTACATCAAGGGGTTTCCCGGCGCGACGCGGATGTGCGTTTACGCCCAGACCCGCGATCGCAAACTGGCGGGAACCGGCGAGTTCGACGTCTCAAACATCGGCGACTATTTCAAGGACCCGATCCACCTCGCACCAACCGTATCGGCGGATGTCGATCTTCAGCAGATCACCGGCAAGCCACAGAAGCAATTGAAGATGCTCGTGTATCCGGTCGTTGGCGGCCAAACCCTCTGGCGATGTTCATGGGAAGTGCAGACGGACGACCAAAGTCATCTCAAGTTCGACGGCGCGGTGCCAGGTATGCTTTACCTCATCGAAGATGCCCGTCTTCAGGGCCCGCAGCCGGTGCCGAATGAGCGCACGATGATGCATCAGAAGGTTCAATTGCTTCCATCCCGCTAGCGGCGCAAAAATCTTTCGCATCCTGGGGATTTTTCGTAAGCGAAACGATTCCGCACGCAACTGAATGAGGGACAGCCGCCGGCTATGCGGCCGTCGCGGGGATTGTTGCATCGCGCAGGGCCTTCGTAGGGTCCGCTTCAGCGGACCGGTTATTCGCGTTCCGAATCGCATCGTAACCTGTCCGCTGAAGCGGACCCTACGAAGTCGGCGGGATTGCTTCTTCGGAGTTTCATTATGAATCAGCTCACGTCGCAAACGTTACCAGAGGAACCGGTTCTCTCGCGCCCGATGCTCGAATCGCTCGAGCCGCGGCGCCTGCTGTCCGCGGCGATGCCGGAGCCAGTGATCTCGTTCGCGGAGTTCAGTTTTGGCGCATCCGGTGGGTCGTCGATGGACGCGGTGCCGGTGCAGGTGGACTATCACGCGTTCGTCTCCCCGCCGCTGGGCGCTCGGCGGATCGTTGAGACATTCACCTCGCCCTTCGGCGATCGCAGCTTCTCCGTGACGTTCTTCGTCACGCCGTGGTCCGGGCAAAACACGGGCGCGAACACGGATAGCAATGCGCAGACGCCGTCGACGCCCACTTACGAACCGAAAGAGCCCACGAACAATCCCAGCAAGGATGCAAAGGAAGACGCCGGCGAGCAGATCACGACGCTCGCGGTCGAGAGCGACGCGAAGACGACCGCCCTGCCTTCTGTTCAGCCTGTGACCGATGCACCCGCGTTCGCTACGAACGTGATCGAAGCAGTGAACCCCACGCCAATCACAACTGCGAAACGCGCGAGCGAAAATGCTTCGCGTCCAGCGCAAGCGACCTCGCTCGAGCTGCTCCACCGCGACGATGAGCTGATCGAAACCACCGCCCGCACCGCGCCGGCGCACGCGTGGTATCAGGTGCTCGATCGCGATGTGCGTCAGGAACATCGCGCGGCACAGGACAATGCATTGGCGAACGATCGTTCGGAGATCGTCACCCGCCCCGCGGATCAGGCGGACTCGCTCCGCACGCTCGCCCTTCGCATGGCGAAGGAGCAGAACCTCGTGCATGTGCTTCGCCCCGCAACCGCGAGCGCTGAATCGACGCCGGTTTCGATGTGGCAGCGCATCGCGATGGTGACGCTCACCGGGGGCGCGCTGGTGGCGAACTGGTATGTGAGACGGCGTCGGGCGAAGTTGGCGCTCAGCGGCTTTGAGAAGACGAAGGTCGGTCAGGATCCCTATCTGCCGTGATCGCGCGCTCACGGCCGCCCAGAGGTTTAGCGCCGGCCGGCATCGAATGCGGTGGCGCTCGCGCGAGGAGATGCCGCCCGGCGCTTCGCTCTGGGCGGCCGTGGATGCATCCTGAGGTCCTTCTGAAAAATAGAAAACGGCAGGCGTCCAACGCGGGCGCCTGCCGTTTCCGTTTTTGAATGTGACCCAGGCCTTCCTGGCGAGAGGCCCGGATCAATCAACGCTTACGTTAAACACAAACTATTCGTTGTTCCCGCTGGTCTCTTCGAGCATCTTCCGCAGGTAGCCGTTCTCTCGGCGGGTCGCTTCGAGATCGAACACCAGGTACTTGATGCTCAGGCGCAGGTAGTCGAGGCTCTCCTGCAGGCCGCTCACGGTCTGCTTCAGGCGCTCATGACGCTGGCGGGTTTCGACCGCGAGTTTCTCGAGCTTCTGTCGCTCCGCGACCGGCAGCGTGCTGATTTCACCCATCAACTCAGCAAGCTTCGACTGGAACTCCTGTTCGTTCATTTCATCTCCTCGTTGTGGACTTGCGCTGGTGCGCCAAGCCTTAGGCAAAGGCCGTTCCACATCCGTGCGGAGCGCGGCGAACTTAAAAAACACCCCTGAACCCACTGCAAACGCGTTTGGCCGTCACCGTTCGATCGCAACTTCGAAGCGGGTTGTGACGGATGATGTTTCCCCGAAACATCCACGACGTTTTTCGAACCACATCTCTTTCACACGTTGGTCGATGTTGCCTGGACGCAACGTCGATCACTCGCATCATTGCCCAGGGCTCAAGCCGTGGGCTTGCTGAGCGTCAGATCTCGAACGACGACGCTCGCGCGAATACATTTATCAAGCCCACGGCTTCAGCCGTGGGCAATTCACTTCACAACTACACCTGCGTACCCAACTGCATTATCAGACGTTTGAGGCGCGACGTCTTTCAACGTCTCATAACTGCTTGCGTGCCGGATTACCCGCGCGCCGCTCGCTCCCTGCTCGCGGCACGCGCTCATCATGGCGGCGATGGCTCCGCCGCCGCAGGCGTTCTGGTTTTGGCGCACTTCCGGAACAACTTCTTCGATCTCGAACGCCTCGATGCGATCCAGCACGCGCCGATCGTTCTGCTTCGCCCAGTCGAGTCCGGCCAAGCCGACTCCCGCCGGTACGAAGCGATACGCCGGCCCGTAATGCGTCAGGTCACTGCTTGCCAGGTAAACCGCACGCAACTTCGCTTCATCGATCTGCCGTGCGACGCGTTTGCCGATCTCGATCGCGTCATCGATCAGCGGCACTTCGATCGGCAGCAGCGTGGCGCTCGGCCACGCCTCACGAATCAGCGGCAACTCCACTTCCACTGCATGTTCGCGCTGATGAAACTGATCATCGATGGCGAACATCCCGCCCGCGGCCGACAACTTCGTTCGAATCTCTCCCGCGACCTGCGTTTCACTTCCCGGCTCGAGCCACGACGTGTGCGAGTCGAGCGCCGCGAAGTCGATCTCGATCGGCGTGTGCACGGCGCCGAAGACGACCACGACATCCACCGGCCCGGCGCTTTTCGCGATCTCGCGAATCGCTTCACCCGCGATCGCGCCGCTGCAGATCCAACCCGCGTGCGGCACCACTCCACCGAGCGCTCGCTTCGACGAATCGGGCGATGAACCCGGCGACCGCGTCGTCGCCTCTACAGAAGAACTGGCCTCATTGCCGAAGACATACTGCCGAGCCAGTCGGCGACACTCATCCGCTTCCGCGGGATAAAACATCCCCGCGACGGCTGGTCTGCGCGCCCGCCATTCCCTTAGCGCGGCCATGCGCGTCACTATAATGAGCGCGTGAATTTTCGATCAGGTAAATTCCGCCGCGCAACAGTCTCTTCACAAAAAGTCCGATAATACGGGGAATATGCGACGGTTTTCGTGATCGCATGAGGTGAGCGGATGACGCGCAGCAATGAGGACGAAACCGACGACGCGCTGCGTCGCCTCGCGGAAGGTCACCACGATTCGGTGCACGATGAAGACGCGCCGAGCGACGCGATCATCCCGATGGAAGCACCACAGAACGCGCCGCAACCACAGCGCGCACGCCCGGCTGCGCCCGGTGCGCCGAGCGAATCGAAACCTCCGCCCGCACGACCGTCACGACCCGCACGACCGGCCGAGCCTTCGATGCCTGCTCCCGAATCGACGGTCCACGAACCCGAGCCGGCACAAACAGAAGAGCCGGAATTTGTTTCCGACGAAGATGACGACGTCGTCGTCGCGCCGGCGCCGGAGCCCGAAGCGTTCATCGCGCGCAAGCCCACATCGCACATTCATGGGCCTTCGCTCGAATTCCGCCGAACGCTCATTCCGATTCTCCTGACCTTCGGCGTCGCGCTTCCCGCATCCGGGATCTGGTGGTTCACACTCGACGCCGAATCGCCCATCAAAGTGCTGGGGCTCTTCTTTCCGATCACGATGATGGTGCTGGGCGCGATCCTGCTGCTGCTCGCGGTTTTGAATATGGCGCAGGTGAAACGTCTGATGCAGCAGCAGCCATAAGGGGTTATGGTTCGTTGACAACTTTCGTGAAACTCACCTATCATTCGGCTGAAAGAAGGAGCTCTCAATGGCCTCTGAGCATGTGAAAGAATTTACTGACGCGAATTTCGAACAAGAAGTGCTGAAGTCTGAACAGCCGGTGCTGGTGGATTTTTGGGCCGAGTGGTGCATGCCCTGCCGCATGCTCGCCCCCACGATCGACAAGATCGCGACCGACTACAACGGCAAGGTAAAGGTCGGCAAGGTCGACACCGATTCGAATCGCGACATCTCGGTGAAATACGGCATCAGTGCAATCCCGACGGTGATCCTCTTCAAGGGCGGCCAAGTCGCCCAGAAGTTCGTAGGACTCCGCCAGGAACGCGACTTCCGCGAAGCGCTGGACGAAGCGCAGAAGTAAGCGTCTATTCAGTTGAAACAAAGAAACCGCTCGTTCAAGCGAACGAGCGGTTTTCTTTTTGCCGTGTAGCACGGGCAACTTTCCCGTGCATCGCCTGGGCACGGGCGGGTCGCCCGTGCTACAAGAAGAAGCTATTCCTTCTTCTCACCCGACGCGTCCGATGCCTTCTCGGAAGCCTTCGAGTCCGAAGCGCTCTTCTTCGCCCCACCCGACTTCTTCTCGCCTTCGAGCTTTTCCACTTCCTTCTTCTGATCGTCGCTCAGCAGCGCCATGATCTGCTCGCGTTCCTTCTTGTCGAGCTCCTTGCGCTGTGCGTTGAAATCCTTGTGGATGGCGGCGATCTTGTCTTTTTGATCGTCGCTCAGCGAAGTCATCTTGCTGTACGGCTGAACGAGCCGCCCGCCGCCGGAGGATTTCTTCTCATCCTTGGTTTCAGTCTTGGTTGAATCCGCCGGCTTCTGTTCGTCGGCCGCGCGCAGCGCGACGCCGGTGAGAGAGAGCGCAACAACCCCGATCACGACCCACTTCGCGTACTTCATGACCGCTCCTTTGTTGGAACCCTTTTAAGACAGGAATGCGCAAAAGATAGCGACGCGCTTCGGCGCGTCGCAAGTGTTTCACGCAGTTATCAACAGGGTCACTTCTTGTGGATGGACTCGAACAGCGGGTTGGTGATTTCCATCTTCAAGGTCGGGGAATTGGGCGCTTCCGGCGGAGTTTCGCGGGGTTCTTCGGTGTCGAACACCTCCGACGGCGCGACGTCCGGACGGTATAACCTGCCACCGAAGGCTTTCATGTACTCGGTCCAGTTTCCGGCCTCTTCGGCCGCCTCGCCGCGGCAGACTTGCAGCGCCATCATCAGCTTCGCGTCCATGTTCTCGATCATGTGCACCGCGATCGCTTCGGGCGTGCAGGGGGTTTTCACCGCGCCGAATTCGGGAACGCCGTGATGGCTGATGATGATGTGTTGAAGCACGTCGATGAGATTCTGCGGGATCTTTTCGCCGAGGATCTGCTCCGCCTCTTTCGCCTTATGCTCGACCCACATCGCGCTCTTCACGATGTGCCCGACGAGCTGTCCGCCGTCGCTGTAGCCGAACGCGGTTTCGTACTTCAGCTCCCACGTCTTGGCGATGTCGTGAAGGAAGATGCCGGCCAACACGAGATCACGCGACAGGCCCGGATAGAATTTCACGATCGCGTCGCCGACTTCCATCGCGTTGAGCGTGTGCTCGAGCAGCCCGCCGATGAACGCGTGGTGAAAGCTCTGCGCCGCCGGCGACTTGCAGAAGTTGGCCATCATCTCTTTGTCGTCGAGGTACGCCTGCACCAGCGCGGCCAGGTGACGATTCTGAATGCTCTGGCAGATCTCGCGCAGCTTGGTGCACATCTCGCCGATGTCGCGTGACGTGTGCGGCATGAGATCGTCGATCTCGTACGTGCCGTCCTTCGCCGGCCACATCTGCTCGATGATGAACTGGAGATTGTTCTGATAATTCTCGACGCGTCCGCGGACCTTGATGAATCCGCTCTCGGGCATCGCATTAAAGATGTCGCGCGTGGCGTTCCACATGCGCGCGGTCACCTGCGTCGTGCGATCGGAGACGAACGCCTTGATGTAGTATTTTCCATTGCTCGAGGCGGCGAATTGCTTCCCGCTGACGACGTAAACGTCGTCGACGATGTCTCCCGGAGCACAATCCCGCAAATAAAGTCGGCGCATGGCGAGACTTGTACGATGTCGGCGCAGCGGTCGCAAGAATTTCTGCTGTTTTGGAGGGCGAGCCTCCTGCCGAGCCGCTTTCCGTTGATCGCGCGAAGCGGCTCGGCGGGAGCCTCGCCCTCCAGACAGGCACGCGATACGCTACCACTGTGAGCGAACCCACTGAGCCGAGTTCACCACCGCCCCCACCTCGCGCGTTTGGGCAAGGGGTGGGAACCATATTTCAGGTCGTTGGGGTCATCCTTTTCCTCACCTCGATGTTCATCTGCTGCGCGAGCAGCCTCATCTCGAAGAACGTGGCGACGCAGACGTCGCTGACCACCTTTGGCTGGTCGCACTATTCGGCTCAGATGGCGGTCACGGTCTCGCTCGTGGCGTCCGTCTTCTTCGGCATCGCATTGGCGACGCTCGGACTGGGCCTGCAGGCCCAGAATCGCCGGGCGCCGACACTGGCGCTGCTGACGGTCGGTTGTGGCGTCGCGTTTTGGCTGCTGCAGGTCGTTTTCTTCATCAGTGTGCATCTCTTGCTCATGCTGGCGATCAGTGCGGTACTCTGTCTGCTGTTTATCCCGATGCTGATCTTGGCGATCGGCGCGTGGAGAGAGATGCGGCGAAATCCGACGCCGGTAGGCTTTGAGATTCTGCCGTCGGACTACAAGGTGCCCTACTCGCACCTGCACCAGGATCCGCCGGAGGTGAGGCTCGAACGCGAGCTCGAAGCCCGCAAGGAACGGCTGGCGGTTCAACAGAAAGAGCTGCAACTTCTGGAAGAGAAGCTGCGTCGGAAGATGAAAGAGAAAGAGTCGTGACCTAATGTCTTTCGTAGCACGGGCTACCAGCCCGTGCGCATGCGGCTATAGCCGCGGGGGCACGGGCTGGTAGCCCGTGCTACAAAGTCCCGAGGTAAACATGATTCGCAAAACAATCCTGACCGCGACGGTGGTTCTGCTGTTCGTTGCCAGCGCGCGCGCCGAATCAGCGGACGACAAGACCAAGGCCCTGATCGACAAAGGCCTCGCCTATCTCAAGACGCAACAGAAACCCGACGGCACCTGGCAAGGACAGGACGAACCCCCCGCCCTCACCGCCATCGCGGCGAAGGCGTTCGCTGGCGCGGGACAGCTCAGCGATCCCGCGGTGCAGAAGGCGTATGACGCGCTCCTCGCGCAGCAGAAGCCCGACGGCGGGATCTACAAGGACATCAACGCGAACTACAACACCGCCATCGCGATCAGCGCGCTGGCCGCGACGAACGACGACAAGTACAAGCCCGCGATCGGCAAGGCGGTGAAGTTCCTCCGCACGCTTCAATGGAATGAAGATCCATCCGATTCGAAAGAGCGCAAACCCGTCGGCCCCAGCGACAACCGCTTCGGGGGATTCGGGTACGGGCACTCGCAGCGGCCGGACATGAGCAACACGCAGCTCGCGATCGACGCGCTGCACGACGCCGGTGTGAGCCCGAACGACCCCGCCTATCAGGCCGCGCTCAAGTTCGCATCACGCACGCAGAATCTTTCCGAGACGAACGACCAGGAGTGGGCCGGCAACGACGGCGGATTCGTCTACACCCCCGCCGGAAATGGTGATTCCGTCGCGGGCGCGATCGTCGGCCCGGACGGCAAGCGCATCCTGCGCAGTTACGGATCGATGACCTATGCCGGCCTCAAGAGCTTCATCTACGCCGGCCTCACGAAAGATGATCCGCGGGTGAAGGCGGCGTGGGACTGGATCACGAAGAACTGGACGCTCGATCAGAACCCGGGCCTCCAGGCAAATGATCCGAAGATGGCGCAGAATGGTTTGTACTACTACTATCACACCATGGCACGGGCGCTCGCCACGTACGATCAGCCGACGGTGAACGATCCCAAAGGCGCCGCCCACGATTGGCGCGTCGAGTTCATCGACAAGATGGCGGCACTTCAAAAGCCGGACGGCAGCTGGTCCGGCGAAAAGCGCTGGATGGAAGACAACCCCGTGCTCGTCACGAGCTACATCGTCAACGCCCTCGAAGAAGTCCGCGACGACCTCAAGGAGCATCCGGCGAAGTAGTTCCCCGAATTTTGACTTTCCTGTAGGGTCCGCTTCAGCGGACCGGTTATTCTTTCCTTCGGTGACAAGGAAATAACCGGTCCGCCGAAGCGGACCCTGCGGGGTTGTCATGCGAATTTTCTTCACGTTCGTATTTCTCGCACTCCCGAATCTAGTTTTCGCCGCGGCGACGACGCAGGCGACCACCGCTGAGACATCCGCCCTCGGTTACGATTTCGGCCCGACATACGAAGTCCAAACCATGCCGCGGGCGGAACTCACCGACACGCTGCGGAACAAGATGATTCCGTTGCTGATCGAGTATCCGAAAGTCGATCACCCTTGCCCCGTCATCATCTTCTCGCACGGCTCGGGCAGCGCCGGCAACGCGTACGCGAACATCCTCCAATTCTGGGCGAGCCACGGCTACGTCTGCATCGCGCCGACGCACGCCGAATCGCAATCGCTTCAGGATCCTTCGATGCAAGGCTTCCGCGGGACGATGAACGACGCATCCGTGATGAGCAGCAACTGGGGCGATCGCGTTCGCGACATGACGACGATCCTCGATGGGCTTAACACGCTCCAGGAGTTTTATCCCTCGCTGAAAGACACGATGGATGTCGCGCACGTCGGCGTCGCGGGCCACGCGTTTGGCGCCTACACCGCGCAGCTCGTGGCCGGCGCGTCGATCAAGCTCACAAGCAACGCGAAGCCGCAAGTGCTTCGCGACAAGCACGTGCAGGCGGTGCTGCTCTTCGATCCGCAGGGGGCGGATCAGCAGGGGCTGACGAAAGAATCCTGGAAGGACTTCGACACGCCGCTGATGGCGATCGTTGCCAATGAACCGGCCGGCGTGCGCGGACGCGGCGCGGCTTGGAAACTCGAGCCATTCTCCCTTAGTCCCGCCGGCGACAAATATGGCGCGATCATCGCGGGCGCGAGCCATTTCTCGTTCAGCGGCCGATTGGCCGGTCAGGTTACGTCCAACGGCAAGCAGCTTCCCGCGGCCAAGGCGTATGAAGGCGTGAAGGCGCTGTCGCTCGCCTTCTGGGATGCATATCTCAAGCGCGACGCGAAGGCGAAGACGTACCTGCAGTCGGACATCATCGAGAAGAAATCCGAGAAGGTCGTTCAATTGAAGCATCGTTAAGCTGAGGCGATTTATGAGTTGTTCGTGTCGGAAGTTTGCATTCGCCGGTTTAATCGCAGCGATCGTTTTGAGCGCCGTTCCGTCGCGCGCGGCGACGCCGGAAGAAGTTGATGCGGCGGTCCTCAGAGGTCAGACCTATTTGCTCAGCCAGATCAAGAACGGGAACTGCGAGTATATTCCCGAGCCGAAACTTGATCCGACCGACGACAGCACGTGGAACAATCTGCAGAGATGGCAATGGGGCGGACGAACCGCCGCCGCGGCGTATGGGATTCTCGCCTCTGGCGTGAAGTCGAGCGATCCGCGGATTGCGCCCACGATCGAGTGGCTGAGCAACGCACACATTCAAGGTTTCTACGCGATTTCAATGCGCGCGCAGGTGTGGCCGTTCCTTCCCGAAAGAGAGGCCAAGACCGCTTCCGCGACGGACTACAAGCTCCTGCTCAACGGCATGCACCCGGCCGACACGAAGGAAGGCGCGAAGCAAGGCTTCTACCCCTACTTCACCATGCTTCCCCCCGCATCTTCGAAGAACGCTGAATCGCGCGCGACGGGAACCCGTCAGCCGAATTGGTACGACCGCAGCGTCAGCCAGCTCTGTGTGCTGGGGATGTGGTCGTGCGAGCAGGCCGGTCAGCAGGTTCCGCCGATGTATTGGCGCGTGGTCGACGAGGCTTGGAAGAAGACTCAGTTGCCCGACGGCGGATGGAGCTACAACCACGGAAGCAACGTCTCCACCGCGACGATGACCGCCGCGGGCGTCGCGACGCTATACATCACGCAGGATTACCTCCTTCGCAACAATCGATGGGAGATCTGCCGCGGCGGAGTCCACGATCCGTTCATTGATAAAGGACTCGCGTGGATCGACCAGCACATCGGCGAGATCGTCGAAGCGCGCGTGAAGTATCCGTTCTACGCAATGTACGGCCTGGAACGCATCGGCGTCGCGAGCGGACGGAAGTACTTCGGCACAACCGACTGGTACAAAGTCGGCGCCGAATATCTCGTGAAGAACCAACAACCCGGCGGCTCATGGGGCGGCGAAGAAGAACTGAACGGCGTGCCGGACACGGTGTTCGCCATCCTTTATCTCGTCCGCGGACGCGCGCCGGTCGTGATGAACAAGCTCGAATATCAGAACAGCGGGAAAACCGCCGCGGGCAGACTGGCGCAGGCCGATCCGTGGAACGAGCGTCCGCGGGACGTCGCCAACTTCGCGCACTGGTCGGGCAAGCAAACGGAGCAGTATCTCAATTGGCAGATCGTGAACCTCCAGGTGCCCTCGAGTGAGCTGCACGATGCGCCGATTCTCTATATCGCCGGCAGCGAGGCGCTCGCACTGAGTGACGACGAAGTGGCGAAGCTGCGCTCGTTCGCCGAAGAAGGCGGGCTCATCCTCGGCAATGCCGACGGCGGGAACGATTCCTTTTCCCGATCGTTCACGGCGCTCGGCCACAAGCTGTTCCCGAAATACGAGTTCCGCGACTTGCCTTCGAATCATCCGATCTTTGTGGACGAGCAGTACAAGGCTAGCAAGTGGAAGACGAAACCGAAGATTCAGGGCTTGAGCAACGGCGTGCGCGAGCTGATGTTGCTGATCCCGAAATCCGATGTCGGCCGCTACTGGCAGACGGCGGATGAGAAAGGCAAGAGCGAGCTGTTCGAGCTCGGACAGAACATCCTCTTTTACGCGACGGACATCTCGAACCTGCGCAAACGCGGCGACAGCTATATCGTCGAGATGAACCCCGCGGCGAAGGTTTCACCGACGGTGCAGGTCGCGCGCCTCATCGTCGGCGACAATCCCGATCCCGAGCCCGGCGGCTGGCGTCGCCTCGCGGCGGTGCTGAACAACGACGACAAGATCGGCATCTCGGTGAACGAAGTGAAGCTCGGCGAAGGCAAGCTCGCGGGGAACAAAATCGCGCATCTCACCGGTACAACGAAGTTCACGCTCAACGATGCGCAAAAAAAAGAGCTGAAGGACTTCGTCGCGGCGGGTGGAACACTCATCGTCGATGCGGCCGGCGGATCAAGCGCTTTCGAAGAATCCGCGGACCGTGAACTGGCGGCGATCTTCGGCGGACAGGCGTCGCGCTTCGGCACCGTGCTTCCCGCGACGCATGAGATCTATTCCGTCCTCAACGCCAAGCCCCAAGACAAGCGCGGGCCACTGTATCGCAAGTTCGCGGTGGCGAAGCTCGGCGCGCTGAACGCCCCGCGTGTCCGCGGGATGGAGCAAGGCGGACGCGTGCGCGTCTTCCTGAGCGAGGAAGATCTGTCGGCGGGGCTCGTCGGCGAACAGGTCGATGGGATCGTCGGCTACAACCCCACCTCGGCAACCGACATCATGCGCGGCATCGTGCGCTATGCGACGGGCATGAAGGCGCCCGCCCCCACCACCACCGCGAAATGAACGTTGGATGATGCCCCACCGGCAGCGGCACTTAAGTGCTACTACCTGACGTGCGCGATTGAAATCCGTCTCTTATTCACACATCATGCTCGCATGAGCACCTCACTTGCCGCACAGCTTTACACGCTTCGTGAATACACCAAGACCCCTGCCGACATCGCCAAGACCTTTGCGCGCGTGCGCAAGATGGGATACGAGGCGGTGCAATGTTCCGCCCTCGGGCCGATCGATCCGAAAGAACTCGCGAAGATTCTCCAGAACGAAGGGCTCGCCTGCTGCGCTACGCACGTGAAGCTCGAGCGCCTGCGCGACGAGCCGCAGGCCGTCATCGACGAGCACGCGATGTGGGGCTGCAAGTTCACCGCCGTCGGAGGTTATTTCCCCGCGAAGGATGCCAAGCTCACCCCGCAGGATTGGATCGATTGGGCGAAGCAGTACAACCAGATCGCGAAGAAATTTGAGAAGTCGGATCTGAAGATCGGCTATCACAATCACAGCCACGAGTTGTCGCATTACGAGCACAAGCCGGCGCTGATGATTCTGCTCGAGCACTTCGATTCATCGGTGTGGATGGAGATCGATACCTACTGGATCACGCACGGCGGCGGCGATCCGTCGGCGTGGATCCGCAAGGTCAGCGGCCGCGTCCCGTGCGTTCACTTGAAGGACATGGGCGTGTCGCCCGCGCGCGAGCAGTTCATGGCCGAAGTCGGCGAAGGGAATCTCGAGTGGCCGTACATCTTAAAAGCCTGCAAGGAAGCCGGCGTGCAATGGCACATCGTCGAGCAGGACATCTGCTACCGCGATCCGTTCGACAGCCTTGAGTTGAGCCTGAAGCACCTGCATGAGATGGGGATGAAGTAGTGTGGAAGTAGTGATTGGTGATTGGTGATTGGTGATTGGTGATTGAAAATAAAACGAGGTCACTCGCACAATCAACAATCAACAATCAACGATTATGGCGTTGCGCCCCCACCGGCGGATTGGGGGGCAGTGATGTCGGGTGCGAGTTCGTTGGCGGGGCCGGTCGCCAAGGCGGCGTAACCCATCAGCAGGAGCAGGATGACGTTGCCGGCGATCGCCAGGCGTACGTCCCAGCGGCGCAATCGTCGGCTTCCGCGGCGAAGACCCCACACCAACATCGCAAGCGCGATGATCGTCAGCCCGATCAAGCCCCAGAGCAAACCGCGGAGCGTTTCCGATCGAAGCAGAGATTTGTTGACAACGCCGATGATCAGCGCGGCGACACTGAGGACAATCAGGGGCCCGCTGAGCGCCAGGCCGGTCCGCCAAAGGGGCTTTTCATCTTTAACGACGGCCATTCACGTCTCCCGCGCCCCTGGACCGAATCATTATACTCTAAGGAAAGGCGCGCCACCCAAACCACACCGCGACTTCCAGTAATCCGCCGAGCAATCCGAAGATCGAAACGAAAATCGCCGCCAGGACATGCGTGTCTTCGATGGCGATTCGTTTCTGCACCAGCGGACCCAGCACCGAAAGCACGAGCCCGATCGCTCCGAACGCGAACGGCACGAGCGACAGATTGAACGCCGCGCCGAATCCCATGCACGCGGCGAAGAAGATCAGCAATCCGATCACGCACGCGGCGATGCCCAATCCGCCGCCCACCTGCACCAGCGACGCCCGCCGTGGCGGCAGCGTCGTGTACTCAAGAGGTTGAGTCATGCCGCGCACTATACGGCAAAAACAGCAGTCGCGTCGAATGGGCGCCGACTCCAAGGCGCCCTGTTTATCCCCGACGCAATGACCAGCGCATGACGACAGCGCCAACGCAACCTGTCGTGTTTCTGAAACCCTAAACCAATCGCGAAGTTCGCTCCCGAAAAAACTTTCGCGGCGCGAAATGAAGCGTAACTTGTCCACGATTGTGCATCGCGCCCGTGGATAAGTTGAAGCCCCGCGCGAGCGTTCCACAGCGAGCAAGAAAAAGTTGATACGTTTAAGTCTCGCTCGTTCGGATTGTTAGCGTCGTGTGAGTTCCCTAGTAGCCTACATTTAGTAAAGTTTCCGTTGACGACCACCAGATGTAGTGTAGTATGCCGCGTCGCATCGGGAAGTTGATCTAAGGAAGTTTGGGGCACATGTTTGGGTTCCGATCGGGCAAACGTCGGCACCACAATTGCACTTGATGCAACGACCGGCGTTCGGAAAAACGCGGCGATTTTGTACGCCGCTTTGGTCTTCTGTCGTCAGGATGATGACACGCCCGTAATCGGCGGTTGATCGGGGAATGGGAAGGCGGAGCTTTTCCCCATTTCGCGCATCAACCGTGACTCTTTCTCTCGGTTGGCGGTTCATCATGGGCATTCTCTGCGACTCTCAAATCCGCGAATTCATCGGCATTGAACCTTTCGAAGAAAACACCAAGCGTGCGGGACGGATCAGCTTCGGTGTCTCGAGCTACGGCTACGACCTTCGCGTCGGCAGCGTCTTCAAGATCTTCACCAACGTGAACTCGGAGATCGTTGACCCCAAGGCGTTCAGCGAGCGCTCGTTCGTCACGATCGACACCGAAGACACCGGCAAGGATCACGTGCTGATTCCGCCGAACTCGTTCGCGCTGTGCGAGACCGTGGAGACGGTCGAGATGCCGCGCGATTATCTCGCGATCTGCGTTGGCAAGAGCACGTACGCCCGCTGCGGGATTATCGTGAACGTCACGCCGATCGAACCCGAATGGCGCGGCAAGATCACGCTCGAGATCAGCAACACGACCCCCCTGCCGGCGAAGATCTACGCGAACGAAGGAATCGCGCAGCTCATTTTCCTCAAGGGCGATCGCGTCTGTGCCGTCAGCTACGCCGACAAGAGTGGGAAGTATCAGGATCAGGTTGGATTGACCCTTCCGCGAGTCGATTAGAACGCGTTCAAGCAGCAGTGAAGGAGCGGCTGTTGAAGCATTCTCGCGTCATTTTCTTGTTTGTATTGTTCAGCCTTGGCGCGCTGATCGTCGGATGCAGTGCACCGGCGATCCAGGTGCCGCAGAATTCCAAGCTGCTCTTTTACGGATACGGCAACGGCTTCAACGGCACGCGCCCGATCGGCCCGGGTCGGGTGTATCTTGTCGACGAATCGCAGGGCAACAAGGTGATCTCCGTGATGGCGGTTTCCGGAGACCAGGATTTCTCGTTCAGTCATCTGGATCTGGAACATAAGTATCGCATTTACTTCGAGCCGGATTCGACGCTCGCGATGCCGAGCACGCAGTCGGCTCATTGACCTTGAAACGATGCGCATTGCTTCGCTCCATCTTCTGCTCGTTCTCGCCGCCGCGCTGGCTCTCGGCGGATGCAAGAACCGCGGAACGATGGACGACGAGACCAAGACCGCGATCGATCAGCACCTGGCGGTGATTCCGGCGAGCGCGAAGCAGGTGGCCGAGGGTCGCGCGTCGATCAAGCACACGGCCGAGATGAGCGGCATCCTTTATCTGTACGACGCGCAGCTCAATCGCGTGCTCGACGCGCAGCGGATCAACAAAGGCCAGACGTATCGCGTGAGCAGCGATCGCAACGCCGCGTGGATCGACGATCGCGCGACGCGGCTGAACGGTTTGTCGGCCCAGCACATGCTGCGGATCTACATCGATCCGGGCTGAGCCCAAATTGAAAACTGAATGCGGCGACTGGCAGCAATCATGTTCGCGGGCGCGGTGATGATCGGATGTCATCACGAGGAACCAGCGACGAAGGAACAGCCGACGACGAAGCCCTCGCTGTACGGGACTGCGTCGCAGGCGCCGATCGCGGCGGAGTCGCAGCCGGTGCTCGTGCAGAGCGGTGAACTGCCGCTGGCGTATCGCGTCGGAGCGAGCGTGACCGTGCGGATCACCGACATGAACGCCGGTGAAACGCTGTTCTCGAAGCCGCTCAAGGACGGCGATTACGTTGCGGTGACCGCCGACAACGGAATCATCGTCGACGGCGAAAAAGTCGTGAAAGGCCCGCTGGCGGAAGACCATCGCTACGGGATTTATCTCGAGAAGCCGAGCTCGAACATCTTCGGCTCAGGCGCGATCAAAGCGGGTCCCCGATGAGTACGTACGGGATGATGAGGTCGGTATGAAACGAAAAGCTGCCATCGCATCGATCCTCGCCGGCGCCGTCCTCATCGGATGCGCGTCGAAGAACAAAAAAGAAGCGGGCGCCGCAACGAGCGAGATGAACGGCGCATCGCAGAGCGAGGAGCGCGCAACCGCGCCGCTGCCCGAAGCCGTTCCGGCGTATGTCAACGAAGTGAAGTCCGGCACGGGCAAACTCGAATACACCGCGACGGAAGATGGTCGGCTGTATCTGGTCGACACAAACGACAACGTGGTCTTGTTCAGCGGAGCAATTTCAAAAGGCCAGGCATTTGCCCTCGACCCCGAAGCGCGCCGCGCGACGCTCGACGGCAAGTATGTCTTCACACGGGAGATCTACCCGAGTCACAGTCATAAGCTGTTTTTCACGGCCGAGTAGTTAACAAACCAGCAGCAGTTTGCAGTTGATTCGGCGAGGCAGTCCTCGCCGCAGGGAGTGTTGTTGTCTCATTTCAGGGCACGACGAAAAGCACAGGAGGCTTGAGTCGAGAGAGTTGTGCGGGCGCTTCAATCATCACTCACACCCGCGCACAGGTGAGAAGTTTCGGGGAAGAAAAGCGGCTGCTCCCTCAGGTGGGAAACAGCACGTCATAGAAGGATCGCCGACAGGGTCGTACCTAAAATCAAGGGAAGTTTAAAATGAAAATCAGTCGCAGATTCACGCAAGCCGGGCAGGACGTTTTCGCATCCGTCGAGTACGAGAAGCGCACGAGCCGCATCAGCAACCCTGATGGCTCCGTCGTCTTTGAAATGACCGATGCGGAGATTCCCAAGCAGTGGAGCCAGCTGGCCACCGACATCATGGTGAGCAAGTACTTCCGCAAGGCCGGCGTGCCGCAGGCGGATGGCTCGACTGGTCCGGAGAAGTCTGCGAAGCAGGTGATCCATCGCCTCGCCGGTTGCTGGCGTCACTGGGGTGAAACGCACGGCTACTTTGATTCGACCGAAGACGCGCAAGCCTTCTACGACGAGCTCTCGTACATGCTGCTGCATCAGATGTGCGCGCCGAACTCGCCGCAGTGGTTCAACACCGGCCTGCACTTCGCCTACGGCATCACCGGCCCGGCCCAGGGTCACTTCTACTGCGACCCGAAGACCGGCGAGATGAAGAAGAGCGCCAACGCCTACGAACACCCGCAGCCGCACGCGTGCTTTATTCAGTCGGTCTCGGACGATCTCGTCAACGAAGGCGGGATCATGGATCTCTGGACCCGCGAAGCGCGCCTGTTCAAGTACGGCAGCGGCACGGGTTCGAACTTCTCGCGTCTGCGCGGCGAGAATGAAAAGCTCTCCGGCGGCGGGAAGTCTTCCGGCCTCATGAGCTTCCTCAAGATCGGCGATCGCGCCGCGGGCGCCATCAAGTCCGGTGGCACGACCCGTCGCGCCGCGAAGATGGTCTGCCTCGACCTTGATCACCCGGACGTCGAAGACTTCATCAACTGGAAAGTGCGCGAAGAGCTGAAAGTCGCCGCGATGGTCGAAGGCATGAAGCTTCTGCCGAAAGATCAGCAGGAGATCGCCGCGAAGCTCGGCCTCAAGCTCGACTACGACTTCAACGGCGAAGCGTATCACACCGTCTCGGGCCAGAATTCCAACAACTCCGTCCGCATTCCGAACCGCTTCTTCAAAGCGATCGAAGAAGACGGCGATTGGGAACTGACCTACCGCACCAGCGACAAAGTCGCGAAGAAGCTGAAGGCGCGCGAGCTGTGGGACGAGATCGCCTACGCCGCGTGGCGCTGTGCCGATCCGGGCGTGCAGTACGACGACACGATCAACCAGTGGCACACCTGCCCGAAGAGCGGCCGAATCAACGCGAGCAACCCGTGCGTCACCGGCGACACGCGCGTGCTCACACCCGGCGGAATCTGGCGCCGCATCGACCAGATGATCCACCTGCCGTCGCGCGTCGTGACGAACCTGAAAGACCAGGAAATCCACGTCACCGAAGGCAGCTTCCCCACCGGCACGAAGGAAGTGTTCGAACTCCGCACGGTCGGCGGATACACGCTGAAGGTGACCGCCGATCACAAGATCTGGACCCGCCGCCGCGGTTGGGTCGAAGCGCAGAACCTCACGAGCGAAGACGAGATCCGTCTGCCGAGCAAGCCCGCCACCGTGCAGGAAATCGGCGAGCCACAGGATCACCGCTTCTTCCAGATGCTCGGCCTCTTCCTCTCCACCGCCAACAACGACAACAGCGCTCTGCACCTGGACAACTGCATCCCGCACGAGCAGGCGGACCAGTTCGTTCAATACGTGCACGACACCTGGGGCGACAAGACCAGCTACGACGACGACTACGCGAACCAGCTCATGCTCGAAGAGAGCGACGCTGCGACCGGCGACAACCCGGGCAACACGCTGACCGCGACGCTCACCAACCGCCGCCTGATCTCGCGGCTCCGCGCTTACGTGAGAAACGACGCCGGCAAGCTCCGTCTCACCGACGAAGCCTTCACCACCGGCCTCGCGGCGCAGAAGCACATGATCCGCGCCCTCTTCACCGCCGACGCAGTGGTGAACGGCAACACGCTCGAACTGGAAAGCGACAACATCAACCTGCTGCAGGACGTTCAGCTCCTGCTGCTGGGATTCGGAATTCAGTCCGCTATTTTTGCCGACGGCGGAGCCGTCGGATTCGGAGGCTTGCCCGATCGGCGAGCGAACCCCCTTTCGCTAGGCTCGCGCTCCCCGCGCGGCGACGCAGACTCCAGACGCCACGGCCTGCGTATCGATCCGGGCAGCCTCCGTTCTTTCGCTAAACACATCGCGCTTCTCCCAGGCAAGAAGCTCGAACAACTCGCCACCGCCTGCGGCCTGGCCATCTCGCGCAACGGCGAAGGCAACTGGGAACGCGTCAGCGCCTTCACCCCGATCGGTCGTCAACAAGTCTTCGATCTCACCGAGCCGCACACGCACTCGTTCATCGCGAACGGAATCACCGTGCACAACTGCTCGGAGTACATGTTCCTCGACGACACCGCGTGCAATCTTGCGTCGCTCAACGTCCTCACGTTCTTCGACGCCGAGAACCGCCGATTCGATATCGAAGGCTTCAAGCACGGCGTGCGCGTGTGGACGATCGTGCTGGAAATCTCGGTGCTGATGGCGAGCTTCCCCTCGGAAGAAATCGCGCGGCTCAGCTACAAGTTCCGCACGCTGGGCTTGGGCTACGCCAACCTCGGCGCGATGCTGATGCAGGCGGGCATTCCCTACGACAGCGACAAGGGCCGCGCGATCTGCGCCGCCATTACAGCTGTGTTGACGGGTGAGTCGTATGCGACTTCTGCCGAGTTGTCGCGCGAGCTCGGCCCGTTCCCCGGCTTCCACGAAAACCGCAACGAGATGCTGCGCGTGATGCGCAATCACCGTCGCGCCGCCTACAACGTCGCGGCCAAAGCCCAGGGATGGCAATCGCTGGGTGACTACGAAGCCCTCGACATCGCCCCCGTCGGCATCGACGCAAAGCAATTCGAGCCGAACGATCCGCTCGCCTCGCGCCAGCTGCTGCTCAGCGCCCAGGAGTGCTGGGATCGCGCCCTCTTCCTCGGCGAACGTCACGGCTATCGCAACGCTCAGTCGACCGTCATCGCCCCCACCGGCACGATCGGTCTGCTGATGGATTGCGACACCACCGGCGTTGAACCGGACTTTGCACTCGTGAAGTTCAAGAAGCTCGCCGGCGGTGGGTACTTCAAGATCGCCAACCAGTCGCTGCGGCCGGCGCTCGTGAACCTTGGTTACGATTCGCACCAGATTCACGACATCCTCAAGTACGTGCTCGGCACGCTCTCGCTGCACGAGACGCCGCACATCAATTGGGAATCGCTCAAGGCGCACGGTCTGACCGAAGCGGAGCTGACCAAGATCGAAGACTCGCTCCCCGGCGTGTTCGAGATCGGCTTCGCCTTCAGCGCGTGGTCGTTCGGGCCGGATACCCTCGCACGCCTCGGCGTGACCGAAGACGAGCGCATGGCCCCGGGCTTCAACCTCCTCCGCAAGCTCGGCTTCACCAAGAAGCAGATCGACGAAGCCAACGACGTCATCTGCGGGCGCGGAACGATCGAAGGCGCTCCGCATCTCAAGCCCGAGCACCTGCCGGTGTTCGATTGTGCCAACAAGTGCGGCAAGCATGGCCAGCGCTTCATCCCGGCCGACGGCCACATCCGCATGATGGCCTCCGCCCAACCGTTCATCAGCGGCGCGATCAGCAAGACGATCAATCTGCCGAACGAAGCGACGGTCGACGAAATCAAGGCGGCCTACGAGCTGAGCTGGAAGCTCGGCCTCAAGGCCAACGCCCTCTATCGCGACGGCAGCAAGCTCAGCCAGCCGCTCAACATCAAGAGCGACACCGAGCTCGACAAGGCCGAAGAGGACGACGAAGAAAACGTGGAAGCAGCCAAAGAAGAGGTCGCGGCGCAGGTGGCTCTCGCCGCGGCCTCGGCTGCTCCCGCGCTCTTTGACCCGAACGCCGAAAGCCGAACGCCGAACGCCGACACGAACGTCGAGCCGGCCCCCACCCACACCCACATCATCGAAAAGATCGTGGAGCGCATCGTCGAGCGTCCCCTCCGCCGTCGCCTCCCCGACACGCGTCACGCCAAGACGCACAAGTTCGACGTCGCCGGCCACGAAGGCTACATCACCGCCGGCCTCTACGAAGACGGCTCGCCCGGCGAAGTCTTCATCACGATGGCGAAGGAAGGCAGCACGATCGGCGGACTGATGGACGCCATCGCCACGCTCGTCTCCGTCAGCCTGCAATACGGCGTGCCGGTCGAGTCGCTGGTGAGAAAGTTCGAACACGTCCGCTTCGAACCCAGCGGCATGACACGCAACCCCGAGATCCCCATCGCCAAGTCCCTGGTCGATTACATCTTCCGCTGGCTCGCGATGGAATTCGTCACCGGCTACCGCGAAGCCAACGCCCCCAAGCGCCCCGCGAAAAAGATCGAGGCGACTCAGAAGCCAGAAGCCAGTAGCCAGAAGCCAGCAGAAACGGTTTCTTCCGAACCGTTTAGCGGTGCCCCGGAGGGCCAGGCTCCCCCGCGGAAAAAAGAAGGCAACGGCCACGGCCGCCACATTGAACACGATGTGAAACCCTTCGACTACACCGGCGAAGAATCCCCCAAGAGTGGAACGACGAACACGGGCGATTCCTCCCCCCAACTCGTCGCCAGCCTGAGACTGACGATGGCCGTCGACCCCCTCAGCCAACAGGGATCAGAACTCCAAGCCGACGCCCCCGCCTGCGACGTCTGCGGCAGCATCACGGTGAGAAGCGGCACCTGCTACAAATGCCTCAACTGCGGGAACTCGATGGGGTGCAGTTGATGACGTTTGTTACTTCAGACCTTGAAGAGGAGGAGTCGGTCTTGACGTGAGCTCGACAGCCGTCGAGCTCACCTTTTCTCGATGTACGCGCCGATATATACTCAGTCCGAGGCGGATCTGCTTCTTTACGTGCCGAAACGCGTTGAGTTGGAAGCATGGTCCGCGCGCCGGCTCAGTAACAGGCAGGGATCCTCGAATCCGATGGTTGCAGTTGAACCAGAAGACCAGAATTTGCCTGCCAGATTTAGTATCGAGCTATCGCGTGGCGACCATATGAGCGACTACTCTGTCACCTTGAACGCGGATTACCAAGCGCGCGGGTGGCAGAGCATCGCTCGGTATGAGCGACAGGTGATCGCACATCGGAATCGCAAACCATGTTCGGAACTTTTTGTGGCGCCCTTTCAGCCTCACCGGCATATATACTCTGAAGATGCGTTTAGGCGTCGACGGGAGTGGGATGGTTGCGCCGAGCTGTTAGATCAAGGATTGACTAGCGGTCCTCAAGTTTTAGGTCAGTTCCTGCAAGACCTAAATATTCGATTCATCGACGCAAGCACTCACCAAGCCTTGTTTGAGTGGATGAATTGATGCAAGCTCTTGAACTGCTGAAATCGCTTTCTCCTGCGCTGGTCACAACGGCTGACCTTGATTCCTCTCAGCCGTACATCACCACTGCCTTTCAATACGGAAATGGTGACATGGTCACCCTTTTTCCAGAGCGAGCCGGTGATGCGTGGGTTCTGCATGATGCAGGGTTCACTGTCTCACTCTTGACAGCGAGTGGGCGCGAACTGACCGATGCTCGATTAAGCGCCTTGACTGAGTTATGCGCATCCTACGAAGTAGAGTTCGCATCGCGAAGATTCGAGATTTCGATCGAGGAAGCTGCGCTCGAATCCCGCTTTCGGGACTTGGTTCAAGCGATCATCCGCGCGGACATGTTGCGATTCGAGGCACATCGTCAGCGCCAGAATCCACTTGAAGTTGCCTTCGAGCGATTTCTGTCTTTAAACCGTGAACTTAGTAGGAACGTAAAGAGAAACTGGACCGACCAAGAAACTGATCCCGAAGGTTTGTACCCGGTGGACTATCATCTCAACACGATGGTGAGTCCTCGCAACGTCTTCTTAGTTGGGAGCGATTCGAAATCGCAATACGCCGCTGCCGCCTCTGCTTTTCACCGGTCCTCAGGATCGAGCATGCCGAGCTTAGCGATTTTCGAAGAAAAGCCGAATGTAGCGCGTAAGAACATTAAACGCGTTTCTCGAATGGTCGATGAAGTTGCCTTCGGAATCGATTCAGATCCACGAATAGAAAAGTTCCTCGCTGCTAAATAGTGCCTTCTAAGATGCTCGGGACGCGGCGACGCAGATGCTGATTGGTTGCACCGAGGGCCGGTTTCGCGACTTCGCTAATCTAGTGCAGCAAGCACAAAAAAAGGGGTAGCCTTGAGGGGAGGAAAAGGGGACATCACTCTTTTTAAAGAGTGATGTCCCCTTTTTTTTGACGCTATACTCGTCGCATCATTGGAGGGGCTCATGCCGCGAAGGTCACCGCTTAACGATCCATATTCCGCACACGAAGCGCTCGATCGCGCTCATCTCGCTGCGACGCTCTTCGATGAGAATGTGGCCGAGCATTCCTTCGTGCAGGCGCATTCGAAACTGAAACCGGTGGCGGAAGAACTGGCCGAGCGTTTGGGAATGTTTTATCAACTCGTCGGTCAGGTCACGCTCGCACCACGCCCCGCGAATCTCGCGCGCGAGCTTGGCATCAGCCCCAAGACACTTCGCCAGTGGCTCCGCGATACATTTCCACGAAGCCATGGCGCGAAACACTCCGACTGGTATCTCACGCCCCAACAAGTCGACGCCGCGAGACGGCGATGGAAATCCGGCGCGGAATAGCCCGGCTCGCAATGTTACCAACCGTTCGTTCCCGCACACGTATGTCTCGACGCGCATGCATCCGCGATCATGGTGGTGCTAGAAGCGTCAGCGCAAACTGGATTTGACCGGCCAGGTATCCGGGTCTTCGGCATTGAAGACGTAGCCGACGCCGATCATTGTTGTCGGTGACATCACGCGGAGCTGGTCGTGCTGCATTTCGCGGATGACGTGCTTGAGGGCGTCGGCGAAGTGGGGAAGCGGGATGCGGGACTGAGACGTGGGATGGAGGCGCTCGAGGACTGCGCGGCCGAAGGTCATGAGCGGCACCGGCCCACGGGCGTCGTGCACGATGCCGAGGCCGAGTTCCGAGAGGAGCGCGAGCAACTGCTGGCGCTGCTCGGCCGAGAGGGACCACGTCGGCGCGGCGGGTGACTCGGCCCGCCACCAGAATCGTAAGACTCGCCTCATTGCTCGTTCCCGCGTTCCATAGACGACATGACGATCCCGAGATCGTAGGCGCGCTGCGCTCCGGAAGAAAATGGCGTCCCGCGACCGCAAACGTACATAAAGAGAACCATCTGAGCCGCGAATTTATTTAGCCGCGGCGCTTGCCCCGCCTGAGATTCGCGATGCGGATGGCGTCTCGCGCGGGGCAAGCCTCGCGGCTAGAGCCGCGCGCCGATTCCTGTAGCGGCGACGCCTGCGTCGCGTCGATGCGTAGCATCGAATATTCGCGAGTTACGTCGGCTACGCCGACCGCGACGCAGGCGTCGCCGCTACATCAAAGGCCGCGTTGCTCTAAATGACCGGACGTCCAGACTCACAGTTGCGCGAAACTCACCGTTTCTTCCGCTTCGTGGTCTTCTTTGTCTTCGTGCGCGGGCGGGATTTATTCTGGCGTTTGGGTTCTTCGGGTGGGATGCCCCACGCTTTGCGAATCCGCGATTCCATCTTGTCGACGACGTCGCGCTTGTGCTTGAAATAGGCGGCGGCTTCGGGCGTCGGGTTTCCGCTGCGGTCGGTCCAGCCGGATTGGAGGACGGGGGCGCTCAGGTGCGTGAGCTTGTCGAGGGCTTCATTTCCGCCAGGGATTTCGGCGCGGATGGCGCGGTTGATCGCCTTGGCGAGCTTTCCGCCGTACTTCTCACGTAGTTCGCGTTCGGGCATGCATTCAATTTAGCCACAGATGAACACAGATGCACACGGATTAACCAATCTGCGTTCATCTGCGTTCATCTGTGGTTCCAACTCTTCTGCTACTTGTCTTTCACCTCGACCTTGCTGGCGGTCATTTTGTATTCGATGGTGACTTTGGCACCCACTTTCAGATCGCCGGTGACTTTGGTGTTGTCGTCGCGATCGATTTCCCACTTCTCGTCGTCGGCCTTCTGCACGGTGATGATCTTGTCGGTCAGCTTCACGATCGTGCCGGTGACCTGATAGCTCTTGGCCGCGAAGGTTGCGCCGGCGAACAGCAGCGACAGCGCGAGTGTGAGAACGATGGTCAGGTAAGGACGCCGCATAAGGACCTCCACTTGTCTTGGCGTGTGTGCATCGACAACGTTGACGATTTACTGCGCGCCGCCGGGGACGAGGCTCTTGAGCTTGTCGCTGCCGGACTTGGCGGTGTTGTACGCGGATCGCGCCGAATCAATCTTCGACGCCCACTCGGCGGGAAGCTTGGGCTTGAGCGCTTCGAGT
>JADMIO011251676.1_pt1 | contig 31556 bp, 27 predicted proteins | sample 8958161 | NCBI WGS metagenome assembly JADMIO01 (sample SAMN16585339, study PRJNA669376) | soil metagenome | isolation source: Crop rotation soil | place: USA: Cullars Rotation, Alabama | collected 2011 | reverse complement strand
GCCGCGACTTCAAGTCACGTGAATTCCAAGCTTCGGATCCCACTGTGCTGGAAAGCACCGCCCATGTGAATCATTTGGCCAAGCCGCCGTTGGACGGCATCACCCGTGGCGGTTACCGGCTGGTCTATACCGACAAGCCGTCGGAACGGAACCAGTCCAGCGATAGTCGCCGCAAACAGGACAATTTCGCCTATTCCATCGGCCTGGTGGTGAGCAACAAGGGGCGCGTCAACGACGTGACCTGGGAAGGCCCCGCCTTCAAGGCGGGCCTGACCTTGGGTAGTGAGATCATCGCGGTCAATGGCGTGGAATACGACGCCGAAGAGTTGAAGGACGCCATCACCGAAGCCAAGGGCGATCAGACGCCGATCCAGCTTCTGGTCAAGAACAATGGTGCCTATCGCACCATATCAGTTCCCTACCATGATGGTCTGCGCTATCCGCATCTCGAACGAGTACCCAACACCCCGGCACTGTTGGATGCTCTGATAGCGGCAAAAAAATAGTCAGGCGGCTTCGCGTTCGCGCGAGAGAAGGGCCAGGGCGTCGCGTAACACCGCGATGCTCGCGCCTTCGTGGACGGCGTTCTCGCTCAAGTGGCGGCGGAAGGCGCGCGCCCCCGGACGTCCGTTGAAGAGGCCCAGCATGTGACGCGTCATGCTGTTGAGGCGGACACCGGCCCTCAGCTGGCGCTCGACATAGCCGCACCAGGCTTTCAAGGCCGTATCCAGGTCACGCTGCTCATCGCCGAAAAAGCGGCTGTCGATATCAAGTAGGATAGCGGGATTGTGATAGGCGGCGCGGCCCAACATCACACCATCGACATGGGCAAGATGTGCTTCGGCTTCGTCCAGGCTCTGAATGCCGCCATTGATGATGATCTCAAGCGCCGGATTTTCCTGCTTCACGCGATAAACAAGGCCATAATCCAGTGGCGGCACATCGCGATTTTCCTTGGGCGAAAGGCCCTTGAGCCAAGCCATGCGCGCATGCACGGCAAAGCGTGTCACGCCGGCCTCGGCACATATGCGAATGAGAGTTCGAAGACTTTGCGCGGGGTCCTGGTTGTCGACGCCGATCCGGCACTTGACCGTCACCGGCACCGACACGGACTTGCGCATCGCCGCCACGCAACCGGCGACCAGTTCCGGTTCCTGCATCAGGCAGGCACCGAAGCGGCCGGACTGCACCCGATCCGACGGGCACCCGACATTGAGGTTGATTTCGTCATAACCGAAATCCTCGCCCACGCGGCATGCTTCCGAAAGCATCGCAGGATCGGAACCGCCCAGTTGCAGCGCCACGGGATGCTCTGATGGATCGAATCCAAGAAGCCGCTTGCGATCACCGCGCAGTACCGCGTCCGCCGTTACCATTTCGGTGTAAAGCAGTGTGCGCCGCGTGAGGAGCCGATGCAGCACGCGGCAATGCGTGTCCGTCCAGTCCATCATGGGCGCGACGGATATGCCCAATTTCGCTTGATCCAGAGCCATCGTGCTGATCTGATTTGTGCGCCGAACAGGCCTTCTTGAGGCACGCGGCACCCAATAGCAGGTGAAATTATCCGGGTCCAGCAGACCCCGCCAGAGGAGACTATCGATGTTGTATCACCTGGATTTCCGCGTCGAATATCCAGCCGCCATGTCGCAAAAGGAGCTGTTCTCGATCTGGGCCCGCGAAGCGGAAGCGGCCATCGGCGCCAAGAAGGCGGGTGTGGTGGTCGATCTTTGGAAATGCGTGGGCGCAAGGCGCGTGATCGCCATCGTCGATGCGGACGGCCCGGATGCGCTCGATCAGATTTTGCTCGATCTGCCCATCATGAAAGAACATGGGCAGCACGTGCAGATCGAAGTGACGGCGCTCCGTCGCTATGAAGATTTCGCCGCGGACGTCAAAAAGCGGCTGGCGTAAGGTTCGTCATGGCCAACGTCAGTGCCCAGCTGAAAGCAAAAGCCGATGCGTTTTACGCGCTCCATCAGGGGCCGGGCGCCTTCATCATTCCCAATCCTTGGGATCGCGGCAGCGCCCGCATCCTGGCGCATCTGGGCTTCAAGGCGCTCGCCACCACCAGCATGGGTTACGCTTTTTCCATTGGCCAGCGCGACAACAGCCTGACCCGCGAGCAGACATTGACCAACGCTGCCGATATTGTCTCGGCCACTGATCTGCCGGTCAACGCCGATCTGGAGAACGGCTTTGGCGATGCGCCCGAGGATGTGGCGGAAACCATCGGCCGCACCACGGCGACCGGAATCGTCGGCGGCTCGATCGAGGATGCCAGCGGCCGCGATGCGGATCCGATTTATGACCTTGGCTTGGCGAAAGCGCGGATCGAGGCGGCGGTGGCGGCGGCCCGTGCGCTACCTTACAAATTCACGCTCACCGCGCGGGCGGAGAATTATCTCTGGGGCCGGCCTGATTTGGGCGACACCATCAGGCGCCTGCAGGCTTATCAGCAAGCCGGCGCGGATGTGCTTTACGCGCCCGGCCTCAAGACGCGTGAGGATATCGCGGCGGTAGTCTCCGCGGTCGACAAGCCGCTCAATGTGGTCATGGGCCTGGTAGGCGCGCAGTTCAGCCTGGAGGAATTGTCGAAGCTCGGCGTCAAACGCATCAGCGTTGGCAGCTCGTTGCAACGTGCCGCGCTGGGCGAATTTGTGCGGGCGGCGCGCGAGATGCAGAGCCAAGGCACCTTCACCTATGCCGCTCAAGCGGCCGCGCCCAAGGAGATGACGGCGATCTTCGACTCTTTCGGAAAGCCTGGCGCGACCTGATCTTTCGGCGCCGGAGCGGGTGCGCTAGGGTCGCCGCCGCCAAGCCGGGATTGCGCCATGCACGGGGTGGAGGGGATCGAAGAAGCCGCGCCACGTCTGTGGCGCTCGATCCTGGCCGCCGCCGCCGGCAATGTGCTCGAATGGTATGATTTTACGGTCTACGCCTATATGGCGCCGTTCATCGCCCTGAAATTTTTCCCCGGCGACGATCCCATGACCGGATTGCTCGCGGTCTTCGCCACCTTTGGACTGGGTTTCGTGGTCCGGCCGCTGGGCGGCATTTTGATCGGGCGGCTGGGCGATGTCAGAGGCCGCAAGGAGGCGCTGCTGTTGACCATCGTGCTGATGGCGGTGGGTACGGCCGGCATCGGTCTGGTGCCCGGTCGCGACAATGCTGGTGCTGCGGCGCCTTGGCTTCTGGTGTTGTGCCGCCTGATCCAGGGCTTTTCCGCGGGCGGGGAGTGGGGCAGCTCGACCGCTTTCATCTATGAATGGGCGCCGCGCGGCCGCCGCGCCTTTTTCTCCAGTCTTCAGCAATCCAGTGTGGCGGGCGGCATGCTGTTGGGCTCAGCCATCGCGGCCTTGATGGGGACCGTGCTCTCCAAAGCGCAAATGAGCGACTTCGGCTGGCGGTTGCCGTTCCTTCTGGGTGCGCTGATCATTCCGGTGGGCTGGTATCTATGGCGCCATGTGGAGGAGACGCCGGTTTTCGCCGCGGGCCCGACCGCGCCGGTGACGGCGGGCAGGGGGGTCGTGCTGGCCGTTCAAGCCGGCGGCATCATCGTGATCTGGACGGTGGCCTATTACGCCATTCTCACCTACATGCCGGTGTTCACGGCGCGATATTCGAAGTTGGGCTCCGCTGCGGCGCTTTGGTCCAACGCTCTCAGTCTTCTGGTACTGGCGCTCACCATTCCGTTTTTTGGCGCGGTGGCGGACCGGATCGGGCGCAAGCCGTTGCTGCTCGCCGGCGCCATCGGCTTTGCGCTTCTGTCTTATCCGTTGTTCCTTGTGATCGTAAACAGCAGCGCCATGCTGCCGGTCATCCTGGCTCAGATCGCGTTCGCGCTGATGACCGCGATTTATTCCGGCGGCGCACCCGCCGCCGTGACGGAGATTTTTCCGTCCGCCTCACGGCTCCTCTGGATGTCCACCGGTTACAGCCTGACGGTGGCGCTGTTCGGCGGTTTCGGGCCTTATATTGCCACCTGGCTGGTGAAAAATACCGGCTCGCCGCTTTCTCCGGTTCTCTACATCACCGGCTGCGCGCTGCTGTCCCTGGCGGTGATCGCGCGGCTCAAGGAAACGCGTCATGACGGATAAGACCTTGGAGCCCTGGCAGTGGCCGGAAGCGCATTGGCGCAAGTTGGTCAACCAGGCGCGCGCCGGCCGCGCGCTGAGACCGAAGATGTGGCCGGATGGGGCGCGCTGCGCTTTCGCCCTGTCGTTCGATTCCGACCACGAAACCAATGAATTACGCGACGGCGGCAAATCCATCGGCCGCATGTCCTGGGGCCAGTATGGCGCGCGGGTGGGCGTGCCACGTATCGCCAGACTTTTGTCGCGCCATGATGTGCGCGCTTCTTTCTATGTGCCGGCTGTTTCGGCGCTGCTTTATCCGGAAGAACAACGCAGCCTGACGGCGGCGGGACATGAGGTCGGCATTCATGGCTGGATCCATGAACTCAATTCCGGCCTGACCTATGAGCAGGAACGTGATTTGATGCTGCGTGCTTCCGACACCCTTGCAGACATCACGGGTAAGCGGCCGGTGGGCCTGCGCACGCCGTCCTGGGACTTCAGCCCCTGGACTCTCAGGATCGAGAAGGAGATGGGACTGCTCTACGATTCCTCCCTGATGGCGGATGAGGATTGCTACGAGCTGCTGTTGGATGGCGAGCCCAGCGGAGTGATCGAGCTGCCGGTGGAATGGGTGCGCGACGACGCGGTCTATTTCATGATGAACCGCTTCCAGGCCCAGCGGCCTTACACCGCTCCCACAGATGTGTTCGATATTTTCCGGCGCGAGTTCGATGCCGCGCATACCGACGGGGCGCTGTTCCAGCTCACCTGCCATCCGCACATCATCGGCTATCGCTCCCGCATCTGGATCCTGGAGGAATTGATCCGGCACGCCAAAGCCAAGGGCGATGTCTGGTTCGCCACCCATGAAGACGTGGTGCGCTGGGCCGTGGCCCATTCTGGCTAGCGCTTGGGCGCCACCAGATTGAAATGGGCGCCTTGCGGGTCGACGGCCTGCACCACCCATTGGCCGCCCGGCACTTCGATCGGACCATTGACGATCTTGCCGCCGCCCTTGGTGATGCGCTCCGTGCCGGCATCGATGGCATCGACATTGAAGTAATAACCCCAATGCGCCACCGGCACTTGCGGCGGCTTGGTCATCATGCCGCCGATAGGCGGCCCGCCCGCAGCGAACAGCTGATAGATGCCCATCGGGCCCATGTCGTGCGCCGTTTCCTTGGTCCAGCCGAACATCTTGGAATAGAAAGCGAAGGCAGCCTGCCAATCGGACGCCATCAACTCGTTCCAACCCACGGTGCCCGGCGTACCCATGGGCAGAGGCGGCGGCGCTTCCACCAAGCCCTTGGCGATGTAGAGAGGCGCGCCCTGCGGATCGGCGACCATGGCAAAGCGAATAACGTTGGGCACTTCTTGAGGCCCCATGAACGCTTTGCCGCCTTCTTGCTTCAAGCGGCCAAGTGCGCCATCGACATCGTCGACTGAAACATAGCCCAGCCAGCCGGGTTGGGCGCCGTGCTGCGCCATGTCCGGCGTGATCGCCAGCATGCCGGCGATGCCACGATCGCCGACATTGAACAGCGTATAGGGCATGTCTCCCGGGGCACGCGTCGCCTTCCAGCCGACAACATCGCCATAGAATTTCTGCGCCGCCTTGGTGTCGGTGGTCATCAATTCGTGCCAGAAAAATTGACCGGGCATGTGTCCCTCGCTTTTTCGGTTGGCGGCTATTCGGCGGCGATATCGTACTCGTCGTGACGGCGCACGAAATTCATCGTGCTGCTTTCGTTGCGGCCTAGCGGCGCCCGATCCAGGATCATCAATGTGCCGATGATCTGCTCCGGTCCGCGGGCATAGCTGGAATAGGTGTGGAAGATTTCACCTTTCTCGTTCTTGAAGAAGGCGCTCAGTCCGGGCAATTCGTCATTGGCGCGATCCGACGGTATGCGGGTGAAATTGTAGTCCACCGCGCCTTGCGCCAATTCCTCCTTGTCGAACGAAACATGGAAGTCGTGATTGAAGCCGTTGCCGGACGAAGACACCCAGGGGAACTTCCAGCCCATGCGTTTGCGATAGGCTTCGATTTCGTGGAGCGGTGCCCGCGACACAGCCGTCCAGGTCACATCATGATGATTGAGATGCGGCAGTGCGCCGTCGATGTGGTCGGAAAGGAAAGAGCAGCCGGGACAGCCGGCTTTCCAGCCTGGGCCCAGCATGAAATGATAGATGATCAGCTGGCTGCGGCCGGCGAACAGATCGCCCAGATTTTTCTTGCCGGACGGCGTATCGAAAACATAATCCTGATCCACCCGTACCCAGGGCAACGCCAGCCGGGCCTTGTTCACCGCGTCGCGCAGATGGGTCTCTTCTTTTTCTTTTTCCAGCAGCGTCCTGCGCGCTTTCAACCATTCTTCCTGGGAGACGACGGGATGTTGCATAGGCCAAGTCCTCCTTCATCCATTCAAGCGAGGCAACATGTTGATGTCAACCTTTCACTTTGATGGCGGAACATCGCGCGATGTGTCGGCTCCGCCTCTATTCGTGGTGCTGCAAGCCCTTGTTGATCATCTGGAAGAAGACCGGCACGAAAAAGATCGCCAGGATCGTGGCGGTCAACATGCCGCCGATCACCCCGGTGCCGATGTCGTTTTGGCTGCCCGCGCCCGCGCCGGTCGCCATCGCCAGCGGGAAGACGCCGGCGATGAAGGCGATCGACGTCATCAGGATGGGACGTAAGCGCAGCCGCGCTGCCTCAAGCGCCGCGTCGCGGGCGGTCATGCCGTGCTTTTCCGCATCCACCGCAAATTCCACGATCAGAATGGCGTTCTTGGCGGACAAGCCGATGGTGGTGAGCAGACCGACCTGGAAATAGATGTCGTTGAACAGGCCCCGGAAGGTCGTTGCCGCCAAGGCGCCGATGACGCCCAGCGGGATCACCAGCATCACCGACAGCGGGATCGCCCAGCTTTCGTACAGCGCCGCCAGGCAGAGATAGACGATCAGGATCGAGAGCGCGTAGAGCGCCGGCGCCTGGGCACCGGATTGCTGCTCCTGGAAGGAGAGGCCGGTTCGCTCATAGGTGATGCCCTGTGGCAGCTTCTTGAAGATCTTGTCCATCTCCTGAAGCGCGGTGCCCGAACTGACGCCCGGCGCGCCTTGGCCCTGGATTTCGATCGAGGGATAGCCGTTATAACGGTTGAGCGTCAGCGGTCCCATCCGCCAGGACGCCCGCGCGAAGGACGAGAAGGGCGCCATGGTGCCGGTCGAGGTGCGCACATACCAGCGTTCCAGATCTTCCGGCGCCATGCGGTAAGGCGCGTCGCCTTGCATATAGACGCGCTTGACGCGGTCGCGGTCGATGAAATTGTTCACGAACTGTCCGCCCCAGGCCGCCGACAAGGTGGCGTTGATGGTGGTGGTCGAGATGCCGAGCGCGTTGGCCTTTTCCTGGTCGATGTCGATGTGAAGCTGCTGGGAATCGTCCAGGCTGGCGGGCCGTACCTGGGCCAGCTGGTGGTTCATCATCGCCATGCCCAGGAGCTGATTGCGGGCCTGGATCAGAGCTTCATGACCGAGATTGCCGCGATCCTGCATTTGCAGATCGAAACCGGTCGAAAAACCCAGTTCCGGCACCGACGGAAACACCAGCGGGAAGATCTGGGCTTCGGGATTGCCGAAGAAATGCATGAAGGCGCGCTGCGCGATCGAGGCGGCGGTATTCTGCTTGCCGGGGCGTTTTCCCCAATCGATGAATTTCGTGAAAGCGACGCCGGAATTCTGGCTGACGCCTGCGATGGGGTTTACGCCGGCGACGGTGAAGGTGAGATCGACGTTCTTTTTTTCCTGATTGAGGTAGTAGTCCTTGATCTTATTTGCCACCTCCAAGGTCTTGGCTTGGGTGGCGCCGGTGGGCAGATTGATCAAGGTCATGATGAAGCCTTGATCTTCGTCAGGCAGAAAGCCGGTGGGCAGCCGATAGAACATGACGCCCACGCCGATAAGGATCAGAGCATAGAGCGCCATCATCAACCTGGAGTGGTTCAGAATCTTTTCCAGATTGTGGCGATACCAGGCTTGCGTGCTCGCATAGCTGCCGTTGAACCAGTTGAAGAAGCGCCCCAGCAGGCCGCCATGATGGGGATGCTCGCCGGCTTCTGCCGGCTTGAGCAAGGTAGCGCAGAGCGAGGGCGTCAGGATCAAGGCGACAAAGATCGACAGCGACATGGCCGAGACGATGGTGACGGAAAATTGCCGGTAAATGACGCCGGTCGAGCCGCCGAAGAAGGCCATGGGCAGGAACACAGCGGTCAGCACCAGGCCGATGCCGATCAGGGCGCCCGTGATCTCCTGCATGGAGCGCAAAGTCGCTTCGCGGGGCGGTAGTCCTTCCTCGCGCATGATGCGCTCCACATTCTCCACCACCACGATGGCATCGTCGACCAGAAGGCCGATCACCAGCACCAGCGCGAACAGGGTCAGTGTGTTGATGGAATAGCCGGCCGCCGCCAGGATGCCGAAAGTACCCAACAGCACCACCGGCACGGCCACGGCGGGCACCAAGGTGGTGCGCCAGCTTTGCAGGAAGATGTACATGACCAAGACCACCAGCGCGATCGCTTCGATCAAGGTCTCAACCACGTCTTTGATGGACAGGCGGATGAATTCCGTATTGTCGACCGGGAACGCCACCTTCATGCCGGGCGGGAAGGTGGGTTCCAAGGCTTTCACGCGCGCCTTGATCTCATCCACCACCTTCAAGGCATTGGCACCTGGCGCGGGCATGATGGCGAAACCGGCGGCCGGCATGCCGTTCATGAAGCTGGCGATGGCATAAGTGTCGGCACCCAGTTCGACGCGCGCCACATCGGACAGATGCACCACCGCGCCGTCCGGCGAGGATTTCAGAATGATGTCGCGGAACTGTTCCGGCCGTTGAAGCTGCGATTGGGCCGTGACGGTCGCATTGATGGCCTGACCCGGCACGGACGGCAGGCCGCCGATGGCGCCTGCCGAGACCTGGACATTCTGCGATTGGATGGCGGCCGAGACATCCGACGGCTGCAGGGCGTAATGCTGCAGCTTGTAGGGATCAAGCCAGACCCGCATCGAATATTGCGCGCCGAAATTCTGCGTGTTGCCCACGCCGGTGACGCGCGCCAACTGATCCTGCATCTTGGACGTCATGAAGTCCGAGATGTCGATGTTGGTGTAGCGGTTGGTGGGATCGTACATGGCCACGACCAGAAGGAAGTTGGTCTGGGCCTTGGCGACCGTCACACCCAGCTGCTGCACCTGGCTTGGCAATTGCGCCACCGCCTGCTGCACCTTGTTCTGGACCTGCACTTGGGCAATGTCCGGACTGGTGCCGGGCGCGAAGGTCACGGTGATCTGCACCGTGCCGTCGGAGTTCGACGCCGACGAGAAATAAAGAAGATTGTCGATGCCGGTGAGTTGCTGCTCGATCACCTGGGTGACCGAATTCTGCACCGTCCTGGCGTCGGCGCCCGGATAGATGGCCGTGATCGCCACCGCCGGCGGGGCGATGGTGGGATATTGCTCCACCGGCAGGGTAAAGGCCGCGATACCACCCGCCAGCATGACGACAATGGCGATAACCCAGGCGAAGACGGGACGGTCGATAAAGAAGCGCGACAGTGACATGGGCGCTCCTTATTTCGCGGGGGCCGGGGCGGGCGGCGCAGCCTGTCCGGCTTGCGCGGGCATCGGCGTCACCTTCATGTCCGGCCGGATGCTCTGCAGGCCTTGCACGATCACCTTGTCCCCGGCCTTGAGGCCTTCGGTCACTTGCCAGTCGCCGCCGATGGCGCGGCCGGTTTTGATCGACCTCAGCTGCGCCGTGTTCTTGTCGTCCACCACCAGGACCGTGGGCTCGCCCTTGGGATCGCGGCCCACTGCCAGTTGCGGCACCAATATGCCGCGCGGATCGACGCCTTCATTGATGGTGGCGCGCACATAAAGGCCTGGTAGCAAAACGCCGTTGGGATTGGGGAAAAGCGCGCGCAGCTGCACCGCGCCGGTGGAGGGATCCACCGTAACGTCGGTGAATTCCAGCTTGCCCTTCATGGGATATATCGTCCCATCCTCCAACGTCAGGGTCACTTCGGCGCTGAGCGGGCCATCGCGATTGATCTGGCCTTTCTCCGCGGCATTGCGCAGGGCCAGCAGTTCGGACGCCGACTGATTTATGTCGACATAGATCGGGTCGAGCGTGGAGATGGTGTCGAGCGCATTGGCCTGGTTGGCGGTGACCAGGGCGCCTACCGTCACGGTGGAGGCGCCAATGCGGCCGGGGATGGACGCGACGATGCGGGTGTAGGCGAGATTGATGCGCGCGGTATCGACATTGGCGACCGCAAGCTTGTAGGCCGCCTGGGCGTCGTCATTGTCCTGTGGCGCGATGGCATTGGCGTTCAACAGCTGCGCGTAACGCGTGGCCTTGACCTTGGCGCTGGAAAGCGTCGCGGCGGCGCTGTCATAGGCGGCCTGATAGGGCGCCGGATCGATCTGATAAAGCGGCTGGCCAACCTTGACGGTGCTGCCTTCGACAAACAGGCGAGCCTTGATGATTCCGTTCACTTGGGGCCGGACTTCCGAAACCGCGGTCGGATTGGTGCGGCCCGGCAGTTCGGCGACGAGCTGAACCGGCTGTTCCTTGATCACGATGAAGCCGGCGGGCGGCGCCATCTGCTGCTGTTGCTGCTGTTGACCGCAAGCGGCAAGAACCGCAGCGGCCAAGATCATCACCGGAATAATGCGCGACATGAATTCCCCTCAATTACCAGTCGATGCCGGTCCCCGATTTGGGCGCTCTCCTACCAGAAGCCGCGCCGAACCCCAACCTGCCCAAGGGGCAAAAAGCCTCCGCAGGTCGGTCTTTACGCATGTTTTACATAGGTGGGACGGGTTCCATTTGAAGGGCCGCCCGCACCAAAAACCACGTCTTTACAGATGTTTTACACAGACGCGGGTTCACACGCGGCGACGGCGCCGGAAAGCAGGCCATCCTGCCAGAATTTTGAGACCGTCCGTTCGAGCGTGATTGCATTTTCAATTCGACAAAGTGTGGCTTTCGCCTCACGACGTGTTGCAGACGTGCCGAAGGGCGCGTTTTCGACATACCAGCCCAGATGTTTTCGAAAAACTTTAAGGCCCAGCGCGTCGCCGTAAAACTTCAAGGATGACGCGAGATGGTCCAGCAGGATGGCGAGCCGGCTGGTCCTGTCGGGCTCCCCCATCGCTTTATCATCGGCGAACGCCTTTCCTAAGGATGACGCGATCCAAGGGCGGCCATAGCTTCCCCGTCCGATCATCACCGCATCGGCGCCGGATTGGGCCAACGCGGTCTTTGCCGAGGCAAGATCGGTGATATCTCCATTGACGATCACGGGAATCTTCACCGCCTGTTTCACCTCGGCCACGGCCCGCCAATCGGCGCGGCCCTTGTAGAATTGCTGGCGCGTGCGGCCATGCACGGTGATGGCTTTGACGCCCAATCCTTCGGCGCGCGCCGCGATTTCCGGCGCATTCTTCCAATGCTCATCCCAGCCCAGCCGCATCTTGAGCGTTACGGGCCGTGTGGTACCCGCCACGGCCGCGCCGATCAGGCGCGATGCCAATTCCTCGTCCCGCATCAGAGCCGAACCCGACAGCGCGCCGGTCACTTCCTTGGCGGGGCAGCCCATGTTGAAGTCCACGATGTCGGCGCCGGCTTGTTCCGCCAGACGCGCGCCTTTGGAAATCCATTCCGCCTCCCGTCCGACCAGCTGGATCACCATCAAGGGCAGTCCTTCTCCCACCGCCGCGCGCCGCACCACGTCGGGCCGGCCACGCGCGAAGCTGTCGCAAGCCACCATTTCGGTGGCGACGTAAGGCGCGCCCTGGCGCGAGGCCGCCTGGCGGAAGGGCAAGTCCGAAACCCCCGTCATGGGTGCGATCAACACCCGGCCGGGAATGGTCACATCGCCGATCTGAAGCCCGTTCATGGCGCCGGATTAACGCTTTTTCCCGGATTTTTCCAATAGTTAAGCCTTTCGGGCCTAGAACAGGCCATGTCCCTCGTCCGTTTCAACCGGCTTCTGTCCCGGCATGCCGCGGTGAAATCCGCGGCGCTGACGGCCGGCCGCCCTATCGCCAGCATCACCTTCGACGATTTTCCCAAATCGGCGTGGGAAACGGGTGGTCCGGTTCTGGCCCGTCATGGGGCGCGTGCCACCTATTATACGGCGGGGTCCTTCTGCGGCCGCACGGTGGACGGACGCGTCTTCTATGATGCGGACGATCTTAACGCGCTGAAGCGCGCGGGGCACGAAATCGCCTGCCACAGCTTCGCGCACCAGCCCACGCCCAGCCTGTCGCCGCAGGCGTTGGCGGAGGACGCGGCCCGCAATGCGAAATTTCTCCGACCCTTTCTGGATGGCGGACAGGCGGAGAGCTATGCCTTCCCTTATGGGTTGGCGTCGCCGCGGACCAAACGCTTCTTCGCGTCACGCTTCAGCAATATGCGGGGCGTGCATCCCAAGCTGAACAGCGGCCGGGTCGATCTGGCGCTTTTGAACGCCATCTCCATGGAGACCCGCTGCTGGGACAGTTCGGCCATTCGCGAGGCCGTCACACGCGCGCGGCACGACTGCGCCTGGATCATCTTTTATAGCCATGGCGTTAGCGAAACCCCGGGCGAATATGACTCGACCCCCGCCATGCTGGCGGAAGTCCTGGGCCGCCTCGCCGAGGCGCGCATCGAAATCCTGCCGATGCGCGAAGCCCTGAAAACTGCTATCGGATAGAACCATGAGCCATCAGATTCCCACCAGCAACAGCTCGCGCACTTGGACTTTCTTTGAGGGCGCCTGGCATGAAGGCAATGTCGCCATCATGGGACCGCGCACCCAGGGTGCGTGGCTCGCATCTGTGGTGTTCGATGGCGCGCGCGCGTTCGAAGGCGTGACGCCCGATCTCGACCTGCATTGCAAGCGGGTCAATGACTCGGCGCGTCTCTTCAAGCTGAAGCCGGTCGTCAGCGATGAGGAATGGCTGGCACTGGCGCTGGAAGGCGTCAAGAAATTCGACGGCAAGACGGCGCTTTATATCCGGCCGATGTATTGGGCCGATGCCGGAGTGGGCGGTGGCGTGATGTTCACGCAAGACAGCACGCGCTGGTGTCTTTGCCTCTATGAAGCGCCGATGCCCGAACCCAAAGGCTCCTCCATCACGCTCTCGCCTTACCGCCGCCCCACCGCGGAAACCGCGCCGGTCGCCGCCAAGGCCGGGTGTCTCTACCCCAACAATGGCCATGCCTTGATGGAAGCGGCGGCGCGGGGCTTCGACAATTGCATCCTGCGCGACATGCTGGGCAACGTCGCCGAACTCGCGAACGCCAATGTGATGATGGTGAAGGACGGCGTGGTGTTCACGCCGTCACCCAATGGCACGTTTCTGTCCGGCATCACCCGGGCGCGGGTGATGGGCCTGTTGCGGGCCGACGGCGTCACGGTGGTGGAAAAGCCTTTGTCGTATGAAGACTTCCTGGACGCCGACGAGATTTTCTCGACTGGCAATTTCAACAAGGTCGCGCCCATGACCCGCATCGATCAGCGCGACCTGCAGGTCGGCCCGATCACGCGCCGGGCTCGCAAGCTTTACTGGGACTTTGCGCACGCACGTTCGTGAAATCGCGTATCAGGCGCGTTTGGCCTGATTGCGCAGCCCAGACAGGGTTGAAACCGGCGTGATGCCTTCGCCGTCATATTTCACATGGATGATGCTGGGCATGCCCGAGGCCTCCGCCTCGCGGAAGGCGGGCGCGAAATCTTCGGTCTTTTCCACCGCCGCGCCGAAGCCGCCAAACGCGCGCGCGTAAGCCGCGAAATCAGGATTGACCAATTCGGTGGCGATGACACGGCCGGGATATTCCCGTTCCTGGTGCATGCGGATAGTGCCGTAGAGGCTGTTGTCGAACACCAGTGTGATGATGGGCAGCTTGTACTGCACCGCTGTCGCGAACTCCTGGCCGTTCATCAGGAAGTCACCGTCGCCGTTGATGGAGATCACTTTGCGCGACGGATGCAGGAGCTGCATCGCGACCGCCGCTGGCACGCCATAGCCCATCGAGGCAGAGATCGGCGCGATCTGGGTGGCGAAATGGCGGAAACGGTAGAAGCGGTGGATCCACGACGCGTAATTGCCGGCGCCGTTGCAGAGGATGGCATTATCCGGGAGATTCTGGCGCAACCAGATCATGATGGCGCTGAGATTGACGGCGCCAGGCTGCGGCACCGGTGTCTCTCCCCACGCGATATATTCGGCATGCGCGGCGGCAACCTGATCGGCCCAGCGGGCGGGCCCGCGCGGCTTCAGCTGCACCAGCGCTTCGGCGAAGCGGCGGGGCGAAGCATGAATGGCAAGCGCCGGGCGATAGATGCGGCCCAATTCTTCCGCGCCGGGATAAACATGCACCAGCCGGGTCTGCGGCACGGGAATGTCGAACAGTGTGTAGCCCTGGCTGGTGGTCTCGTTCAGTCGGCCACCCGCCACGATCACCAGGTCGCTGGCTTTGACTCGCGCCAGCAATTTGGGATTGGGGGCCAGGCCGAGATCACCGGCATAATTGGGATGCAGCGGATGAAACAGCGGACTGCGGCGATAGGAGGTCATCACCGGCATCTGGAAATTTTCCGCGAAGCGCGTAATACGGGCGCAAGCTTCCTCGTCCCAGCGGCTGCCGCCCAGAACCAGCAGCGGTCGCTCCGCGCTGGCGATCATGTCCTCGAGCGCCGCCATGTCGGACGGCGCGGGCGCTGTTTCCAGCGCTTCGATAAAATGGGCTTCGGAGAGATTGGCTTTGCCCGTCAGCATGTCGCGCGGCAGGGCCAGTACCACAGGCCCCGGGCGTCCGCTCATCGCGGTGGAAAAGGCCCGGCCCACATATTCCGCCATGCGCGAGGCATCGCCGATTTCGGCGGTCCATTTTGTCATGGTGCCGAACACAGCGCGGTAATCCAGTTCCTGAAACGCTTCGCGGTCCTTCGAGCGGCGTTCGACCTGGCCCACGAACAGGATCAAAGGCGAGGAATCCTGATGGGCGATATGAATGCCGGCGGACGCATTGGTGGCGCCTGGGCCGCGGGTGACGAAGCAGACGCCGGGCCGGCCGGTGGCCTTGCCATGCGCTTCCGCCATCATCGCGGCGCCGCCTTCGTTGCGGCACACGGTGACCTGGATGCCGCTGTCGTAAAGCGCATCCAGCACCGCGAGATAGGATTCGCCGGGGACGCAGAAGACGTGGGCAACACGCTGGGCGATCAGTTGTTCGACCAGCACATGCGCGGCGCTCGATGACGCCTGGGTTTGGGACGCGGGATGTAGGTTCATAGGAATATGACTTTTTCCGTATAGGCCAAATCGTCGAGGGCGGGTGGGCGCGGGCCTTTATAGAGCCGATCATCCCGGCCCGGGCGATACAAGGAGAAAAGCGAGTTCGATTTACCGTCCAGCAGGAGCCCCAAGCCCAGGCGCTTTTTCACGAAATAGCGCCACAGCGCTCCGCTGCAATGATCGAAATCGCTCATGCCCCGGCAATAGATCACTTCCATGAACGGAATCTTGCGCTGCTTTGGGCCGATCCAATGGCGGCGGAACACGAAGGGAAAAACACCTTGGGCCGTGGTGCAGACCACGCTGGCGCAGCCCAGGCGGCGATGATCTTCCAACAACGTCCGTTCCGGTAGATTCGCCGGTATGGTTTCGCTGACATGGCCAGCGCGCAGATTGAGGATCGGGACCACCAGGCTTTGACCGAAGCTGTATTGCTTCCAGTCCGCGGCCTCGAGGGTTTTGCGGGTGTGCGGCGCCGGCGAGGCGTTGAGATAGATCACATGCTTCTGTCTTGTCGCGGTGGAAACCAGCAACATGGAATGCGCGCGATAGGCTTTGCGGACATACCAGCCGGAGACATTGGAAATGATGGTGTCGCCCCGCTGCGACGACAATGTAAGAAGCGCGCCCACGAGGCCATCCTGCGTCTCCAGCGCATAACCGAAGCGCGGCATGCCTTCGACTACGGGCAGGGTCACCAACCGCTTCATGCCCTCAGCCCAGAATTCGCGCTCGGTATAGGGGAAGCCTTCGTGATAAAGATCCACCAGCGTGCCCAGGTCGCTTTCCGCGATCTGCCGGCATTTGACGCGCAATATGGCGGGCGCTTCGGGAGCTGACATAAGGCCTTCCTGATAGAGCTTTATCGTTTATTTCCCATTAGCGGAACGTTAAAGTTCCACGCCTAGGTTGCAGCCTCCAAGTCATTCTATTCAGCCCTCTATTTGAAGAGTTCGTGAACGCCATGACGAATGAGCCGCGCGCGTTGCGGACGCGATTGAAACCCGGCGGCTCCGGCACTTTGCGCGCGCGCGATGCGGCAGTGCCGCTTGCCGCGCTTGTCGCGGGCAACCCGCTGTCGGTCGAGCCGCGAGAGCTTCAAGGCGCGCGCGTTTTGCTCAAGACACGGAACCAACTTTCGGCGGCCTTGGCATTGATCGCGCTCGACGGCATCGCCGCCCGCATCGTGATCGCGCCGCCCGATCTGAAGCCGGACCATCTCGAGAATATCATTCAGCGGGCGGAGATCGATACGCTGGTGACCGATGGCGAAGCTATTGCGGGCCTCAACACCGTTACCGTTTCGACCGCGCTTAGGCCGCTCGAAAGCACGCCAACCGATCGCGCCACCGAATGGGTGATGTTCACCTCCGGCACCACCGGGGTGCCCAAGATGGTGGCGCACAATCTGGAAGCCTTGACCGGTGCCATCAAATCGATGGGCGAGGGCGTCACCTGGGGCACCTATTACGATATCCGCCGCTATGGCGGCTTGCAGATATTCCTGCGCGCCATGCTGGGCGACGCCTCCCTCATCCTGTCGGACGCGGACGAAACCATCGCGGATTTTCTGGCGCGGCTGGGCCGGGATGGCGTCACGCACCTGACCGGTACGCCATCGCATTGGCGTCGCGCGCTGATGACCCCCGCCATCGCGCAGGTTCATCCCCGCTATGTCCGCCTTTCCGGCGAAATCGCCGACCAGGCCGTGCTGGACAGTCTCAAAGAACGGTTCCCGGACGCTGCGATGGGCCATGCCTATGCCTCCACTGAGGCGGGCGTCGGTTTCGAAGTGACGGACGGGCGGGAGGGCTTTCCCGCCACGTTGGTGGGAGGAAGCGGTCCGGTAGAGATGCGGGTCGTGGATGGCGCGCTTCAGATAAGGTCCTCGCGAACGGCCTCACGTTTCATCGGCAGCGCCGAGACACTGGTGGATCAAGGCTTTGTCGACACCGGCGACATGGTCGAGCTTCGGGGCGACCGCTATTATTTTACCGGCCGCCGCGGCGGCATCATCAATGTCGGCGGTCTTAAAATTCATCCCGAGGAAGTGGAAGCGGTCATAAATCGTCACCCTGCCGTGCGCTTATCGCGAGTCTCGGGCCGCAAGAATCCCATCACCGGCGCCATTGTGGTGGCGGAAGTGGTTCTGGACGGGGGAAATGCCGGCACGGTGGAAGAGATCTTGCAGAATTGCCGCGCCGGTCTGAAGCCGTTTCAGGTGCCGGCCATGGTGCGGGTGGTGCCAAGGCTGGAATTGAGTGCCGGGGGAAAGTTGCTGCGCAATGCGTAATATATTGGTCACCGGCGGCTCGCGGGGGTTGGGGCTCGCCATCAGCAGGAAACTCGTCGCGGACGGCTTTCGTGTGCTGGCGCTGGCCCGCAAACCGACCGACGATCTTAACGCCGCCATAGCCGCCGCACCCGAAGGCGCGCTGCATTTCGTTGCTTTCGATCTGGCGCAGACCGACGGCATTGCGGATTTGGTGCGCGGCCTGAAAAGCACGCACGGCCCCTTTTACGGCCTTGTCAACAATGCCGCGCTGGGCACCGAAGGCGTGTTGACCAACATGCCGGACAACAAGATCGAAGCTTTGATTCACCTGAACATTCTCTCGCCGGTTCTGCTGACCAAAGCGGTGATGCGGTCCATGATGGTGACGGGCGAGGGCCGTATTGTGAACATGGCCTCGATTATCGGCTTTACCGGCTATAGCGGTCTCAGCGTCTATGGCGCCACCAAGGCTTCCATGCTGGGCTTCACCCGCAGCCTGGCGCGCGAAGCGGGACGCCTGGGTGGTGTGACGGTCAACGCCGTGGCGCCCGGCTTCATCGACACCGAAATGACGGCCGGCCTGACGGACGAGCAGCGGCAGCGCATCGCATCGCGCAGCGCCTTGAAGCGGCTGGCGGAAACCGACGATGTCGCCAATGCTGTTTCTTATTTGATGAGCGACGCGGCGAAGAACATCACGGGCACGACCCTCACGATCGATGCCGGCAACACCGCCTGACCGCTCTCACAAGCGGATTGCGCCCGATCGGATGCCGGCATAGAGCCCGCCATCCAGCGGGACATAACCGTCACCCAGGTCGGCATAGAGCGGATCCGCCACGCGCTCCGGGTCGAAGCCTTGCACGGCCAGTTCGCCCTTCTTCTGCTTGAAGGTCTCGGTGGCGGCAAGCGACTCCACCAGACGGATAAAGATGGGCCGGGCATAGTCGGGCAGGCGCGATTTCAGATGCGTCTTCAGGCCATCCAGGTCGAAATTGGCATTGGTTTCCAGCGCCGCCATGCCGGCTTTGCCGTCAGCGCCAGGCACTGCCACGCCATAGACATTGGCGGCGGCGATGCCGGGATAGGAGGTGATCGCGGCGGCCACTTCGGTGGTGGCGACATTCTCGCCTTTCCAGCGGAAGGTGTCGCCAAGCCGGTCCACGAAATAGAAAAAGCCTTGCGCATCCTGACGCATCAGATCGCCGGTGCGCACATAGGCGTCGCCCTTCTCGAACACGTCGCGCAGGATCTTCTTGGCCGTTGCGGCTTCGTCGCTGTAGCCCTCGAAACGGGCCGCACCGCCGGCGATACGGCCGATGGCTTCACCGGCTTCGCCGACTTCCACTTTCTCACAGAAGCCATCGGCGTTTCTTGAAGGTTCGCCATCGGCGCCCCGGCGGACCAGGGCAACGCCGAAACGATGGCGCAGGAAAGGTGGAATGCGCCCGATCGCGCCGGGTTTTCCTTCGGCGTTGTAGAGTGAGAAATTGCCTTCGGTCGCGGCGTAGAATTCCAGAATGCGGGGGATGTGAAAACGCGTCTGGAACGCATCCCACACATCGGCCGACAATCCATTGCCGCAGGCCAGCCTCAGATTATGCGCACGCGGTTCTCCCGGCGCCTTCAGCAGATATCGGCACAACTCGCCGATATATTGGAAGATGGTGGCGCCGCTGTCGGCGACGTCGTCCCAGAAAGCGCGGGCCGAGAACTTTTCCCGCAGAATGACGGCGCCACCCTTGAGCAACACTGCGCCGGATGCCACCACCCCGCCGACGGAATGGTACATCGGCAGGCAATTATAGAGTCGGTCACTGGGGCCGGCTTGCATCATGCCGGCGAACCAGTGGGTCCACATCATGATGCGGTGATGGCTGACATAAGCGGCCTTGGGCAGGCCCGTCGTGCCCGAGGTGTAGATCAACAACGCCGGATCGGCGAGCGTCACGCCGCACTCTTCACCGGCGGAAAAAGGCGCGCCCGGCTGCATGGCCAGCGCCGGAGCGAAATCCGCCTCATAGCGCCAGACGGGCGCGGAAAGTTCCATGCCGGCAAGCGACTGCGCCAGATTTTCCGCGACAATGATGTGACGCGGGTCCGCGACTTTCAGGCAATGCTCCAGCGCCGCGCCGTTAAGATTGATGTTGATCAACGCCACCACACCGCCAATGCGCGTAATTCCCAGCCAGATGGCGAGATATTCGGCACGGTTTGGCATCAGAAGCGCCACCACCTCGCCCTTCACGAGGCCTTGCGCTTTGGCCCAGCGGGCGATTTGGCGCGCGCGGCCCGCAAGTTCGCTGTGGATAAGATTTCCGCTGGGTGCAAAAAGTGCCGGCGAGGAGGCGAATTTCTCGCCCAGTTCATCGATCACACGCGGGAAAATACGCTGCGGTTGCGCGTCAATTGTCGCCGTCATCTCCAGCGCGGCGAGCCAGGCTTTGGATGCGCCACGGTCGCTGGCGGCAGGCGAAGAGGCGGTCATTTTGTCTCAAAACAGAACGAATTCCGGTATAAAATAAAACCGCTTCGCCTGCCATCCTGTTAACGGCGTTCCGGGAAATTCCTGCAGGGTTCGTTAATCACCTCTATCTTAGACTTTCGCGATATAAATGGGCCTGGGTTATGCGTGCTGAAACCATTGCAATCCATTCCGGTTTTGACGCCGATCCTGCCACCAAGGCGGTCGCGGTGCCGATCTATCAAACCGCCGCCTACGCCTTCGACAGCGCCGACCATGGCGCGGCGCTTTTCAATCTGGAAGTAGACGGCTTCCGCTACAGCCGGATCAACAACCCCACCGTCTCGGTGCTGGAAAAGCGCGTCACCGCGCTCGAGGGCGGTGTTGCCGCCATCGCCGCCGCGTCGGGCCAGGCAGCTCTGTTCTATGCCCTTGCCAATGTCGCCGATGGCGGCGGCAATATCGTCGCGACGTCGCAACTTTACGGCACCACTCACACACTTTTGGCGCATCTCCTGCCGCGCTGGGGTATCCAAGGCAAATTCGCCGACAGCGGCACCGCCGCCGAGATGGCGACTTTGGTCGATGAAAATACGCGCGCTCTGTTCTGCGAAACCGTGGGCAATCCCGCGGGCAATATCTGCGACATCGAAGCCATCGCCAAAGTTGCGCATGACCATGGCGTGCCGTTGATCGTGGACAATACGGTGGCGACGCCGATTCTGGAGCGCCCGATTGAATTCGGCGCCGATGTGGTGGTGCACTCGCTGACCAAATTCCTCGGCGGCCATGGCTCGGCCATGGGCGGCCTGGTGGTCGATGGCGGCACTTTCGACTGGAAGGCGCACACCAAGCGCTTCCCGCAATTCACGCAGCCCGACGAATCCTATCACGGCCTGGTCTATGCCGATCATTATGGCCGCGCCGCTTTCACTGGGCGGATCCGCAGCGTGCATCAGCGCGCCACCGGCGCCATCCTGTCGCCGATGAGCGCCTTCATTCTGCTGCAGGGCATCGAGACGGTGGCGCTGCGCATCGAGCGCCATGTCGAGAATGGCCGGGCCGTGGCGGAATATCTGCGCAGCGATCCCAATGTCGAATGGGTGCAATATGCCGGCTTCCCGGACAGCCCCTATCACAAGCTGGCGACGAAATATCTGAACGGCAATGTGCCGTCGCTCCTTACCTTTGGCGTCAAGGGCGGTTTCGAGGCGGGCAAGAATTTCTACGACGCGCTGAAGCTGATCAAGCGCCTGGTCAATATCGGTGACGCCAAGACCTTGGCGTGCCATCCCGCCTCCACCACGCATCGCCAGATGACGCCGCAGGAGCAGATCAAGGCCGGCGTGGCGCCCGAAGCGATCCGGCTTTCCGTGGGCATCGAGCACAAGGACGATATCATCGCCGACATCGCCCAGGCGCTGGCGGCGGCAGCGAAACTTCAGAGCGGGCGCAAGGCGGGTTGATGTCTCAGCAGGGGCGCGGCATCGAGAATTTCGCCTTTGGTTCGCGCGGCACCAAAGCCACGCTCCATATCGGACTGGTCAACAACATGGGCGACGGGGCGATGCGCGCCACCGAGTTGCAGTTCGCCCGTCTCTTGAAAGACGCCGCCAGCGGCTTCGATGTCCGGCTTCATCTTTTCTCCTTGCCGGAAATCAAGCGCAGCGAAACCCAGCGCTCCCGCATGGAAGGCTTCTATGCCGACGTCGCCACGCTGCCATCTTCGGGCATGGATGGATTGATCATCACCGGCGCCGAGCCGCTTACCGACGCCCTGAACGATGAAACCTACTGGCCGGCCTTGACCCGCCTGATGGACTGGTCGGCGACCGGCACCATCTCCACACTCTTCTCGTGCCTGGCGGCGCACGCAGCGGTGTTGCATTTCGACGGCATTCCCAGGCGGCCTCTGCCCAAAAAGATCAGCGGGGTCTTCGCCAGTCTGCGCGCCACCGATGATCCTCTGCTGGCGGGCCTGCCCGCGCGGGGCGCGACGCCCCATTCGCGCAAGAACGGACTTCTGGAGGGCGATCTGACGGCCAAGAATTACCGCGTCCTCGCCCGGCTGACCGACGGTTCGGTTGACGCCTTTGTTCGTGACGGCAAGAGCCGGCTCTTGTTCTTCCAGGGCCATCCGGAATATGGCGCCGAGACTCTGGGCCGCGAATATCTGCGCGATGTGGGGCGATTCCTTCGAGGCGAAGCCGCGCGTCCCGCGATTCCGGAAAATTATTTCGACCGGGTCACGGAAAATGCCTTGCAGGCGCTCGCCGCGCGCGAGGCTCGCATCGCCGACTATAGCGAGATCGTGCTGGGGGCGGTGCCGCTGCAATCCTGGCGCAGCTATACACTCAAACTCTTCTCCAACTGGATCGCCGCCATCGCGGCGGAGAAGCCTCGCCGCCGCACGGCCCGGCCGGCCAGGTCGGCCTGATCCGCTCTGCCGGATTCGCAGACCTGCGTCCCAGCGGCGGCCCGCCCGGTAATCTTAGTGCGATATAGCGGCAACATTACGGTTTTGTCGCAAATTGTCCCGGCCCAGCCCTTCACCCCCGGGGGAGGCTCCATTAAATAGGGTGCTTCGGCGGGGGCCGGACGAACGATGGCGACGCTATTTGCTTGGGCAGGCTACCTTTTTGCCGGGCTTGCACTTCTGGGTGCAGCTTATGCGCTGGCGGCTGCCCTCCTCGCCGGCCGCTTCATGCGGGGGCGGAGCGGTGCGCTGTCCGCCTATCCGGCCGTCACCATCCTGAAGCCGCTATATCTGGGAGAGCCGGGTCTCTCCGACAATCTGGAAAGCTTCTTCACCCAGGATTACCCCGGCCCGATCCAGATCGTGTTCGGCGTGCATGACGAAAGCGATCCCGCGGCGGCCGTGGTGCGCGATCTCCAGGCCCGCTATCCGCAACTCGACACGATGATCGTGGCCGATGGCGCGCTGCATGGCTCCAACGGCAAGGTCTCCAATCTGATCAACATGCTGCCTTCGGCGCGGCACGATGTGCTGGTTCTTTCCGACAGTGACATCACCGTGTCGCCGCGCTGGCTGCGCCATGTCACCGATGCGCTGGCGGTACCGGGCGTAGGGCTTGTGACTTGCCTCTACACCGGTGAAGTGGCGCGCGGTGAAAAGAGTGTCTGGTCGACCTTGTCGGCGATGGGCACGTCTTATGACTTCCTGCCGAATGTCGTGTTGGGCACCAGCCTAGGGCTGGCGGAGCCTTGCATGGGTTCCACCATCGCGCTGTCGCGCACCATGCTGGACGAGATCGGCGGCTTCATGGCCTTCGCGGATTATCTGGCCGATGATTACGAGATCGGCCGCGCCGTGCGTGAGACGGGCCATACACTGGCCATCCCCGCCATCGGGGTGGGTCATACCGCGGCTGAAGCCAGCATCAGCGAATTGTTCCGCCATGAATTGCGCTGGACCCGCACCATCCGCACCCTCAATCCCCTGGGTCATCTTGGCACGATCGTGACTTTCGGGTTCCCGATTGCCCTGATCGCCGCCATTCTGCTGGACTTTTCCTGGTTCAGCCTTGTAGTTCTCGCGCTCGCGCTTATGTCGCGCCTGTTCCTCAAGCGCCGCATCGATGGTATTTTTGGCACTTATGCGGGTCCCTTCTGGCTCTTGCCGGCGAGGGACCTTTTGAGTTTTGCAGTGTTCGTGACGTCGCAATTCGGCGAGACGGTGCATTGGCGGGGTTCCCGCTTCGCCGTCGAACCCAGCGGCGCCATGGCTCAATCCTGAAGGTATTTCGTCCATGGTCATGAAATCGCTTTTCCTCCAGGCCCCGTCCTTCGACGGCTATGACGGCGGCGCCGGGGCGCGCTACCAGATGAAGCGGGAGGTGAAGTCCTTCTGGTTTCCCACCTGGCTTGCCCAGGCGGCCGCCATGGTGCCCGGCTCGCGCCTGATCGACGCGCCGCCGCACAATCTGTCCTTCAAGGACATCGAGGAGGACGTGAAGGCGCATGAGCTGATCGTCATCCATACCTCCACACCAAGCTTCAAATCGGATTGCAAGACGGCTGCCATGATCCGCGCCATCAATCCGGCCGCCAAGATCGGCTTCATCGGCGCCAAGGTGGCGGTCGAGCCGGTGGAAAGCATGGAAGCTTGCGCCGCCCTCGATTTTGTGGCCCGCAACGAATACGACTTCACCATCCAGGAACTGGCCAATGGCGCGGACTGGTCGACCATCAAAGGTCTGACCTACCGTGACGCCGCCCGCGAGATTCACAGCAATCCCGAGCGCGAAATCCTGGTCGATATGGACAAGCTGCCCAGCGTTCTGCCGCTCTACAAGCAGCTGGACGTGAAGAAGTATTTTGGCGGCTATCTGCTGCACCCTTACATGTCCTGGTACACCGGCCGCGGCTGCAAATCGCGCTGCACCTTCTGCCTCTGGCCCCAAACCATCGGCGGTCACAAATACCGGTTCATGTCGATCGATCGCGTCGTTCAGGACGTGAAGTACGTCAAAGAGAATTTCCCCGAAGTGAGGGAAATCTTCTTCGACGACGATACCCTGACCGACAATCATGACCGGGTGGAAGAACTGGCCAAGGCGCTTGGTCCCTTGAAAATCACCTGGTCGTGCAATGCCAAGGCCAATGTGCCGCGCAAGACTTTGGAAGTAATGAAGGCGAACGGCCTTCGTCTTCTTCTGGTCGGCTATGAATCCGGCAATCAGAAGATTTTGCACAACATCAAGAAGGGGCTTCTGGTCGAAGTCGCCAAGCGCTTCTCCAAGGACTGCCACGAGCTGGGCATCATCGTGCATGGCACCTTCATTCTGGGCCTGCCGGGCGAGACGCGCGAGACCATCCAGGAAACCCTGGCCTTCGCCAAGGAAGTAAACCCGCGCACGTTGCAAGTGTCGCTGGCGGCGCCCTATCCGGGCACCTTCCTCTACAAGCAGGCCAAGGAGAATGGCTGGTTCGCGTCCGACGTGGATCTGTTGACCGACGACGGCACCCAGATCGCGCCGCTGAACTATCCGCATCTTGGTCACACCGAGATTTTCGAGTCAGTGGAGGAGTTCTACAAGAAGTTCTACTTCCGCCCCTCCAAGATCGCGGAAATCGTCGGCGAGATGCTGACTTCGCGTGACATGCTGGTCAGGCGTCTGCGCGAGGGCGTGGAGTTCTTCCAGTTCCTGCGCAACCGCGAAGACATGATCGTTTCCTGAGTTTGAGGCGGCTGATCGTAACCGCCGATGATTTCGGCGCCGCTCTGGAAGTCAACGAGGCGGTGGAGCGCGCCCATCGTCATGGCGTCTTGACCGCCGCCAGTTTGATGGTAGCAGGTGCCGCCGCGCGCGACGCCGTTGCCCGGGCACGCGCCATGCCGTCGTTGCGGGTGGGACTGCATGTGGTCTTGGTGGATGGCAAACCCATTTTGCCGGCCCGTTCCGTGCCCGATCTGGTCGATGCCGACGGCTTCTTTCGCAACGACATGGCGCGGGCGGGAGCGGCGATGTTCTTCCGCCCCAAGGTACGCGAGCAATTGGCGGCGGAGATGGCGGCCCAGTTCGAGGCTTTCGCGGCTACCGGCCTCAAGCTCGATCATGTGAATGCGCACAAGCACTTTCATCTTCACCCGACCATCGCGGACCTGATGGTCAAGATGGCGAAGGCCCATGGCGTAAAGGGCGCGCGCGTGCCGCTGGAGCCGCAGGCCTCGTTGAGGCGGATCGAAGCGCACAAGGCGAGTGCCACAGTGGCTTTGACCGCGCCCTTTGCCCGGGCGCTGAGGGCTCGCTTCCGCCGCGCCGGCATGGCCGCCCCAGATCAGGTCTTCGGCCTGGCCTGGTCGGGCGCCATGACGTCGCACCGTTTCAAGGGCCTGATCGAGAATCTGCCCGAGGGCCTGACCGAGATTTACTTGCACCCGGCCACGGGCGCTTATGCAGGGTCCGCGCCCGGCTATGCCTATGAAGAGGAACTCGCCGCCCTGACCGATCCGGGCATGCCAGCCTTGATTGCGGGGCGCGACATTCGCCTTGGCGGCTTTTGCGACTTTCCGGTACAATGAGGAACGGCGCGGTCCGGCTAGACCGCATGGAAATTCAATCCCTTAGCGAGCGTTGATGAGCAGCCCGGCCTTTGCCATACCCCCTGACCTGTCGCGCGACACCGGCATCTGGCCGGGCGATGGCCCCATCCGCATCGGCAGCGACGAGCACAAGCGGCTGTTCTGCAAGACCCTGCTCGACACGTTCGATCCCTATCGCCCGGCGGTGCTGGACTGGCCGCGCCTGGGCGAGGAGGCGGAGAAGCGCATCACGTCTCTGCCCATCTGGGACATCGCGGTCCAGACCGAGAACCGGGCCGGCCTCAATGTCTGCACCTTTGCCGAAGGCGTGCCCGATCCGCTTCTGCGCAAGGCCATCGAGCTCAATGGCTTCGAAGAGCGCCGGCACCGCCATGTGCTGGCCAATCTGGTCGAGGCCTATGGCATCAAGCTGGCGCCCGAGCCTGTCTATCAAAGGCCCAGGGATCCGGAATGGTCCTTCATGGTCACGGGCTACAGCGAATGCATCGACAGCTTCTTCGCCTTCGGGCTGTTCAAGGCGGCCAAGGACACGGGTTTCTTCCCGCCCGAGTTGGTCGACACCTTCGAGCCGGTGGTGAAGGAGGAAGGGCGCCACATCCTCTTCTTCGTCAACTGGATCGCCTGGCATCGCCGCAACATGGCCTGGCGGCGGCGGCCCTATTTCGAGTTGAAGGTCCTGGCGGTTTGGGCGTTCCTGATCTGGGAGCGGATAGGCATCGCCTCGGACGTCGGCAATGGCCAGCAGGATTGGAATTTCACCGTCAATGGCGCCAACCAGCTGGGCGCCGATGTCGATATCGGCGAATTGCTGGCGATCTGCGTGTCGGAAAATGACCGGCGACTGGCGCCCTACGACGAGCGGCTGAAACGTCCGCGCTTCGTGCCGTTCATGGCGCGGCTGGCGCTGAAGTTCATCGGCCCCAAAAAGAAGAAAGCGGCGGCATGAAAATCGGATCCCTCGCGCATCGCGACACGTTCTGCCGCCATTTCCTGCAGACCTATACCGAGTTCGACCCGGATACGCTGCCCTGGCCGGATTTGGACGAGGCCGCGCTCCAGCGCCTGAAATCCGTGCCCTTCTGGGAAGAGGTCTTCTATACCGAGCGCCGCGCCGGCGCGATTGTCGCTGCTTTCACCGAAACCGTCACCGATCCGGTGTTGAAAGAAGCCATCGCGCTGCAGGGCTTCGAGGAAGCGCGCCACGCCAAGCTGATCCGGGTGATGATCGAGAAATATGGCATCGACGCTGCCGAACGGCCGCTGGAAGATGTCAGCGACAATGTCGAGACCCGCTTCAAGGATTTCGGTTTCGGCGAATGCATGGATTCCTTTTTGGGCTTCGGCGTTTTCAAGATCGCCATGCAGTCGGAATTCCTGCCCAAGGAGATGTTCCAGATCTTCGAGACCCTGATGTACGAAGAGACGCGCCATATCGTCTTCTTCGTCAACTGGATGGCCTATGCCCAGGCGCAGAAGGGTTTTCTGGCGCGAGCGGCGCTGCCTTTCACATCTTTCGTTTTTTACATGCGTGCCTTGGGCCGCATGATCGGCACCGCCAAGCGCGGCAAGGAACTGAACGACGGCAAGGAATTCACCGCCACCCAGGCGTCGGTGTTCCTGGACGGTTTCACCTTCCGGCGCTTCCTGGAGGATTGCTATTCCGAGAACCGGCGGCGCATGGGCGCGTTCGACGCGGAATTGCTTCGCCCCAGCTTTCTGCCGCAATTGGCGGAGACGGCGCTCGGCGCGATGCGCCTATGGAGCTTCCGCGCCAAGCCCCTGCCGGCCTGACTTGTTTGTGAGGACCTGACCATGAAATGGGGCGTCGCCATCGCGCTGCTCGCGGGTCTGGTCGCGGCGGTCTGGCTGGTCTGGGCCATCGGCTTTGACGCGGTCATCGGCGCCGTGGCGCGGGCCGGCGTTGGCGGGCTGGCCATTCTTTGCCTTTATGCCCTTGTGGTGTTCGTGGTGCTGGCGGGGGCCTGGATCTGCCTTCTGCCCAAAGCTGAGCGGCATGATACGAAAGACTTCTACCTCGCCCGCCTAGTGCGCGACTCCATTGCCGAGATTTCGCCCTTCTCGCCGGTCGGCGGCATGGTGGCCGCGGCGCGGCTGATGATCCTGCATGGTATGAACGCCGGGTACGCGGCCGCATCCGTCGCTGCCGACGCCACCACCGAAGCGATGGCGCAGGTGGCATTCCTGGCGTTCGGCATCGCGCTAGGTGTAGCGCATTTTCGCGATCTGGCGAGCGCCGGACCGCTCACCGAAGCGATGGTGGCGACCTTGCTGCTGGCGGTGCCGGGCATCGCAGCGCTGATCCTGCTGCAGAAAAAAGGCGCCAATTTCGCGGAACGGATCGCGGCGCGGTTTTTCCCGCAAGTGAAAAGCGGCACCAGCTTCCGCGACGCCATTCATGATCTTTATGACGCACCCGGACGCTTGGCGGTCTCGGCCGCCCTGCACCTGTTGGCGTGGATCGGCGCCGGCGGCGGTACCTTCATCGCGTTCCGTTTGGTGGGCGGACAGGTGAGCCTGACCGATGCGCTGGCTCTGGAAGCACTGCTTTGCACCTTGCGCTCTATAGCGGCCTTCGTGCCGGCGGCCCTGGGCGTGCAGGAAGCAGGCTATGCCATGCTGGCGCCGCTGTTCGGTCTACCAGCGGAAATGGGGCTGGCGGTATCACTGCTGAAGCGGGCGCGGGAAATCGTGATCGGCATTCCAGCCCTGCTCTATTGGCAGGCTGTCGAGGGGCGAGCCGCGTTGAGCGCACCGGGGCAGGGCAATGGCTGATACGGTCCTGGTTACGGGCGCGTCTGGCTTTGTCGGCGCCGCCGTGGCGCGCAAAGCGTTGGCGCGAGGCTTCCGCGTCAAGGTCCTGATGCGGCCCACCGCGAGCCGCGCCAATGTCGAGGGCTTGGACGTGGAGATCGTCCCAGGCGACATGCGCGATGCAAATTCCATGGCCGGCGCGCTTGAAGGCGCGCGCTATCTTTTCCATGTCGCGGCGGATTACCGGCTGTGGGCCCGCGATCCTTCCGAGATCGCCCGCAACAATCTTGCCGGCGCCAAAGCCACGATGACCGGCGCGTTGAAAGTGGGCGTGGAGCGCGTGGTCTATACCTCGTCGGTGGCCGCGTTGAAGCCCGGCCATGGCGAAGCGGTGGACGAGACTTCACGCCATAGTCCCGAAAGCGTGATCGGCGCTTACAAACTGAGCAAGCTTCTGGCTGAACGCGAGGTCGAGCGCCTGATTACGCAAGAAGGGCTGCCTGCCGTGATCGTAGCGCCGTCCACGCCTATCGGCCCCCGCGACATCAAGCCTACGCCCACCGGCCGCATCATCGTCGAAGCTGCGAGCGGGCGCATGCCCGCGTTTGTCGATACGGGCCTCAATCTGGTGCATGTGGACGATGTGGCGGAGGGTCATTTTCTGGCGCTGGAGCGGGGCAAAATCGGCGAAAATTACATTTTGGGCGGCGAAGATGTGACCTTGGCCCAAATGCTGGCCGACATCGCCACGTTGGCTGGCCGCCGTGCACCAAAAGTAAAATTGCCGCGCGGTCCCTTGTTCCCACTGGCGTTCGCAGCTGAAACGATAGCGCGCATCACCGGCAAGGAGCCGATGCTGACGGCCGATGCGCTGCGCATGTCGCGCTATCAGATGTACTTCTCGTCCGCCAAAGCCAGGCGCGAACTGGGCTATGCCGCACGGCCCTATCGCGAAGGTCTGACAGACGCCCATGTCTGGTTCGGTGCCAACGGGTACTTCCGATGATCGCGGGGGCATTGTTCGGCTTTCTGCCACTGGCGATCTGGCTCTATCTGCTTTTGGCGCGGCGCGGCTTCTGGCTCTTGCGCGAACGCGACACGGCCCCGGTGGCGGAGCCGCTCCACTGGCCGTCCGTGGTCGCGGTGGTGCCGGCCCGCAACGAGGCCGACGTCATCCAGCGCAGCATCGGCAGTCTGTTGGCGCAGGATTATCCGGGCGAATTCCGCGTCGTGCTGGTGGATGATCAATCCGACGACGGCACCGGCGATTTGGCGCGGGCCCTCAATGACGATCGTCTCGGCGTGATAACCGGCGGCCCGCGGCCACCGGGCTGGACCGGCAAGCTGTGGGCTATGAGCCAGGGCGCCGCTGCCGCTGGCGCGCCGGAATTTCTCTGGTTCACCGATGCCGATATCGCCCATGCGCCCGACACGTTGCGTTCCCTGGTGGCCCGCGCCGAAAAGGACGGCCGCGTTCTGGTATCCCTGATGGCACGCCTTTCCTGCCGAACCACCGCCGAACATTTCCTGATCCCCGCTTTTGTCTTCTTCTTCGACATGCTGTTTCCCTTTGGCGCCGCCAATGATCCTAAGAGCAAGCTGGCGGCGGCGGCTGGCGGCTGCATGTTGGCGCGCCGCGAGCCGCTTGAGCGCGCCGGCGGTATTGCCGCCATTCGCCAAAACATCATCGACGATTGCGCCTTGGCGCAATTGCTGAAACGGCAGGGCCCGATCTGGCTGGGCCTCACCAACCGTTCCGTCAGCCTGCGCCCTTACGAACATATTTCCGATATCCGCCGGATGGTGGCCCGGTCCGCCTATGCCCAGCTGGGCTATTCGCCCTTGATGCTGCTTCTCACCCTGGCCGGGCTTTTCGTGGTCTATATCGCGCCCGTGATGGGCGCGCTGTTTGCGATGTATTATGTGCAGCTTGCCGCTTATCTCGCCTGGGCCATCATGGCGCTGATGTTTCAACCCATTCTTCGCTTCTATCGGTTGTCGCCTTTGTGGGGCATCGCGCTGCCCGTGATTGGCGCTTTCTATGCCGCCTTCACGCTGGATTCCGCCATCCAGCATTGGTCAGGCAAGGGCGGCATGTGGAAGGGCCGCGCGCAGGCGCAAGCCTCCAACGCAGGTGAACGCGCATGAGCGATGCCGCCGCGCTCCAGTCCGGCAAGGGCCATCATGACGAGAATTTTCCCGTTGCGTCGTTTCTGATCGCGCCTCGCCACCGCCCGCCGATCCTGGCGTTTTACCGTTTCGTGCGCTTCGCTGACGACATCGCCGACCACGCCACGGCCTCGCCGGCGGACAAGTTGCGGCTGCTCGAAGAGATGCGCGCGACTCTGGAAGGTGAAAGCGATGTGTCGCCGGAAGGCGTGGCGTTGCGCCGCGCCATCCAAGAGCGTGGGCTTGATCCCCAGCATGCCTTGGACCTGCTGGAAGCCTTTCGCCGCGACGTCACCAAACTGCGCTATCGCGATTGGAACGACCTGACTTTCCAGCACATTGGGATCCTAAGCTTAGAATTCCACGTGGACAAGTTGTCGC
>JADMIO011485888.1_pt1 | contig 31558 bp, 22 predicted proteins | sample 8958161 | NCBI WGS metagenome assembly JADMIO01 (sample SAMN16585339, study PRJNA669376) | soil metagenome | isolation source: Crop rotation soil | place: USA: Cullars Rotation, Alabama | collected 2011 | reverse complement strand
CGCGACAACTTGTCCACGTGGAATTCTAAGCTTAGGATCCCAATGTGCTGGAAAGTCGCGCCGCTCGAACCGCCCCTCGCGAAGCTCGTTCGACGCGAGTTCACCGGCTCCATCACCGACAAATGGATTCTCGAGCGCGTCCTCGCCGAGTTCGAGGTCGATCTCGTGTTTCATCTGGCCGCGCTGCTGTCGACGCGATCCGAGTTCACGCCGACAACCGCGCACGAAGTCAACGTCGAGGGTACGCTGCGGCTGCTCGAGTTCGCCCAGCACGAAGGGGAATCGCACGGCCGTCCGGTGGTCTTCCTCTATCCCTCGTCCGTGGCGGCGTACGGGCTTCCCGACATCGAGACCAAGATGCGGGTCGGCCGCGTGCAGGAAGATGCGTGGAACACGCCGACCACGATGTACGGATGCAACAAGCTGTATTGCGAGCACCTGGGCCGCTACTACGCGCGTCACTACAAGCAGCTGGCGGCTGACACGACGGCGCGCGTCGATTTCCGCTGCCTGCGGTTTCCCGGCCTGATCTCGGCCGCCACCGTGCCAGCCGGCGGCACCTCGGACTACGCACCCGAGATGATTCACGCGGCCGCGCGCGGGGAGCCATACGCGTGCTTCGTCCGCCCGGACACGCGCATCCCGTTCATGGCGATGCCCGACGCGATTGAGGCGCTGCTGCGACTGGCTGCTACGCCCAGGGGCAGTCTGACGCGAACCGCCTACAACCTCTCCGCCTTCAACCCCACCGCGCGAGAGATTTGCGAAGTGGTGGTCGAGGCATTCCCGGACGCAAGGATTACCTGGGAGGTCGACCGCAAACGTCAGGCGATTGTCGACTCGTGGCCGGCCGATGTTGACGATTCAGCGGCGCGACGCGACTGGAACTTCGCGCCGCGCTACGACTTTACCCACGCGTTCGATGAGTATCTGATCCCCATGATTCGCGAGCACTACAGGCATCAGCCATGATTGTGATCGACATCACCGCACCCGGCCCCCCGGAGGTGCTCGCACCGCGGGAAATGCCAGACCCGCATCCGAACGCCGGAGAGATTCTGATCAAGGTGGCGGCGGCCGGCGTCAACCGGCCGGACGTCATGCAGCGGCGTGGGCGCTACCCACCGCCTGCCGGCGCCAGCGAGATCCCCGGTCTCGAGGTCGCCGGCACGATTGCCGAGATCGGTCCTGGCGTCGAAGGGTGGCATATCGGCGAGCGCGTATGCGCGCTGGTTGCTGGTGGGGGGTACGCCACGCTCTGTCTCGCCCCCGCGCCGCAATGTCTCCCGGTTCCGCGCGGCCTCGATCTGATCACGGCCGCCGCGATTCCGGAGACCTTCTTCACCGTCTGGACCAACGTCTTCGACCGCGGGCGCCTGCGGGCCGGTGAAGTCGCGTTGTTTCACGGCGGCGCCAGCGGCATCGGGACGACGGCGATCCAACTCGCGTCAGCGCGTGGCTCGAGGGTCCTGACGACGGCGGGGTCGGATGAGAAGTGCCGCGCCTGTGAGGCGCTCGGCGCCGAGCGCGCGATCAACTACCGCGCCGAGGACTTCGTCCGGGTGGTCCACGATCGGACCGATGGACATGGCGTCGATCTGATTCTGGACATCATCGGCGGCGACTACGTGGCGCGGAATCTTGCGGCGCTCGCGATGGATGGACGGCTCGTACAGATCGGGCTGATGGGCGGCGAAGCGGCGCCGCTCGATTTCAGGCGCATCCTCAGCCGTCGCCTGACGGTGACGGGATCAACGCTGCGTCCGCGAAGCGTGCAGGAGAAGGGTCAGATCGCGGCGGCGCTGCGGAAGGAAGTCTGGCCGCTCCTCGAACAGGGAAGGATCAAGCCAGTCATCCATCAGACCTTTCCGTTGGTGCAGGCCGCGGCCGCGCACAGGATGATGGAAGCGAGCGAGCACGTCGGGAAGATAGTGCTCGTCGTGTGATCAGGCTGAGTGGGCAGAGTGGGCTGCTTACCCCGCCCCTCCGCCCTCGCTAGTCCGCGTACACCACCGTCCGCATGCTGGTATGCGCGCGGAGGACATCCGACGTGAGCTGCTTGCTCAAATACACCTTCGACTCGCGGTTATCGACTGGGTTGACCTCGTACTTCACCACGTCGAATTCGAGCTGATCGAGCGTGCCCCGCATGTCGTAGAAGCGGTTCTTCGTCTTGACGACCACTTCGTGAAAACCGGACGCGTGAGCCCACGCCTCGGATTCCTCGGTCAGCGCGCGGAAGTGCCCCTGGCTACGCCAGTCGCGCCGGGTGCCGCCGATCCAGCTGTACAGCACCTTGCGTCCTTCGAAGCGAACGCACTCGTGCAGCCGCTTCACGAGGTCGCCCAGTTTCGGCTCCTGCTCGTGCTCCTTCAGCTCGTGCACCACTTTGAACGATACCGGTGCAATCATTCCCGGATCGTTCGGGAGCGGTGCTTCGGCAATCAGGATCAGGAATTCGCGGTCGCGGAGCCGCGCCATGATTTCCTGCGCGGTCTTCTTGCGTGGGAACTCCCCGAAGAACTCCTCGATGTACTGAATCTCGAGGGCGCCGCGGTCGAGAGGGTACTGCTTGATCAGGTACTCCAACTGGAGAGGCCTCTGCCCGTTTCGATCGGGTAAACGGTCATTATACTGCGCAGCTTAGCGGTCCAGTCCTCCTGAGTTGGAACACGGACGGGGCACATGACTTGCTCTGATACCTCAAGGGGAGGAGGACCTCATGCGATTGATTAGCTGCCTCGCGCTGGCCTCACTGATGGCCGCAAGCCCTGCCTTTGCGCATCACGACGGGAAGGGACCTGTTGGGTCGGTCCGAATCACGCAATCTGTGATGGCCGGCGGAAAACTCCTCGAGCCTGGTGTGTACGAGATCCGCGATACGGGCGAGCATGTGATGCCGATGCCCGGCCAGTCGCCGGACGCACAGGAATACATCGAGTTCGTTCGCGACGGACAGGTGATCGCCCGCGAGGTTGCCGAGCTGAAGAGCGACGAGGGTCGGCCCGTTGGTACGAGCGGCTCGGCCACGTCGCCCATCCGCTTCGAAATGCTGAAGGGGGGCGACTTCGGCCGCGTCTCGTTCACGCGCGGCGGCGAGCGCTACCTGATTCATCTGCCGACGAAGTAGCGCAGGGTGAAAGGCCGGCGTCAGCCGGCCCGCCATCACGCCGGAACGAGCGCCGGGTCGTACGCGAGGTTGGGCGTGAGCCACCGCTCGACGATGTTGAGGGGCGCGCCCTTCCTCCTGGCGTAATCGTTCACCTGATCCCGATCGATGCGGCCGACCGTGAAGTACGTCGCCTCCGGATGCGCGAAGTAGAGGCCGCTCACAGCCGCGGCCGGCGTCATCGCGAAGTGCTCCGTCAGCGCCAGGCCCGCGCGTTCAGCGCGGAGCAGATCGAACAGCTTGGTCTTCTCGCTGTGGTCCGGGCAGGCAGGGTAGCCGAACGCGGGACGGATCCCGCGATACTGCTCGGCAATGAGCTGCTCGTTGGTCAGCGTCTCATTGCGCCCGAAACCCCAGTCACGACGGGCCTGCGCATGCAGGTACTCCGCGAACGCCTCCGCCAGCCGATCGGCCAGCGCCTTCACCATGATCGCGTGATAGTCGTCGTGGTCCTGCTCGTACGCGGCAACGAGCGCGTCGACGCCGATGCCGGCGGTCACCGCAAACGCACCGAGATAGTCGGTCAGTCCCGACTCCCGAGGCGCGATGTAGTCCGCCAGCGAGCGGTTGGGCTTGCCGTCCGGAATCTCTTCCTGCTGCCGCAGCATGTTGAATCTGAGGATCTCTCCGGTCGGCTGACCGCTGCCTGCCGCCGCCTCATAGAGGACGATATCTTCGCCGTCGCTCGCGGCAGGCCAGAACCCATACACACCTCTCACCGTCAACAGGCGCTCCCGCATGATCTGCTGGAGCAATTCCTGCGCGTGCTCGTACAACTCGCGAGCTGACTCGCCGTACTTCGGGTGTTCGAGGATTGCCGGGAAGCGGCCTTTCAGCTCCCACGCCGCAAAGAACATCGTCCAGTCGACAAACGGCAGCAGCGCCTCGATGGCTGGTTCGACCAGCCGCGTGCCGGTGAACGACGGAACGGCGAGCGCGTCGGCCCGCCAATCGAGCTGCAGCCGATTGTTCCGGGCGGTGCGCCAGGGCAGCATCGGCCGCCGCTTGAGCGCGCCGTGTTGCTCACGAATGCGTTCCTGATCCGTTCGATTCTGCGAGATGAATGTCGCTTTCTGTCCCTGATTCAACAGGCTCGCCACGACGTCTACCGCGCGCGAGGCATCGACGACGTGCACGACCGGCTGCTGGAACTCCGGCGCGATCTTCACTGCCGTGTGCTGCCGGCTCGTTGTCGCGCCGCCGATGAGGAGCGGAATCGTGAAGCCGCGACGTTCCATCTCCCTGGCGACGACGACCATCTCGTCGAGCGACGGCGTAATCAGCCCGCTCAGGCCAATCAGGTCCGCCTTCTCCTCGACGGCGGTCTGCAGGATCCGATCGGTCGGCACCATCACCCCGAGGTCGACGATCTCGTAGTTGTTGCAGCCGAGGACCACGCCGACGATGTTCTTGCCGATGTCGTGGACGTCGCCCTTGACGGTGGCCATGACGACCTTGCCCTGCGACCGGTGCGTTTCCCCCGTCCGGCGCTTCTCCTCTTCCATGAAGGGCAGCAGGTAAGCGACCGCCTTCTTCATCGCCCGCGCGCTCTTCACGACCTGCGGGAGGAACATCTTGCCGGCGCCGAACAGGTCGCCCACGATCTTCATCCCGTCCATCAGCGGCCCTTCGATCACGTCGAGCGGGCGCGGCAGTGACTGGCGCGCCTCCTCCACGTCGGCTTCGATGAAGTCGACCACGCCGCGCACGAGCGCATAGCTGAGCCGGTCGGCCACGGGTGCATCGCGCCAGGCGAGATCCTGCTCGCGCTTCGTCGCCGAGCCCTTCACTGTTTCGGCAAACTTGATCAGCCGTTCGGTCGAATCGGGACGCCTGTTGAAGATGACGTCTTCGACATGCTCCAGGAGATCCTTCGGCACATCCTCGTACACCACGAGCTGTCCGGCATTGACGATCCCCATGTCCATCCCGGCCTTGATCGCGTGATACAGGAACGCCGAGTGCATCGCCTCGCGGACGACGTCGTTGCCGCGGAAGGAGAACGACAGGTTGCTGACGCCACCGCTGATGAGTGCGCCGGGACAGGCCTGCTTGATGAGGCGAGTCGCCTCGATGAAGTTCACGCCGTACTCGTCATGCTCCTCGAGGCCGGTCGCGATCGCCAGGATGTTGGGGTCGAAGATGATGTCGCGCGGCTCGAAGCCGGCCCGATCGACCAGCAGGCGATAGGCCCGCTGACAGATCTCGACCTTGCGCGCGACGGTGTCGGCCTGCCCCTGCTCGTCGAACGCCATCACGACGACCCCGGCGCCATAGCGCCGCACCAGCCTGGCCTTGGCGAGGAAGTCCGCTTCGCCTTCCTTCAGGCTGATCGAGTTGACGATCGACTTCCCCTGCACGCACTTGAGGCCGGCCTCGATGACGGACCACTTCGAGCTGTCGATCATGATCGGCAGCCGCGCGATTTCCGGTTCCGTGGCGATGTAGTTCAGGAAGGTCGTCATCGCGCCTTCCGAATCGAGCATCCCCTCGTCCATGTTGACGTCGATGATGTTCGCGCCGCCGCGCACCTGATCGAGCGCGACCGCCGCCGCGTCGGCGAACTGTCCGCTCGTGATCAGCCGCGCAAACCGCTTCGAGCCGGTGATGTTGGTACGCTCGCCGATCATGACGAAGTTCGTGTCCGGCCGGATGGTGAGCGTCTCGAGACCTGAATATTGCGGGTAGACCGCCGCCGGCGGGTGCTCCGTCGCCTCCGCGCTGCCGGCTGCCAGCTGCCCGCGGCCAGCGACCGGCCGCGGCGGCAGATCTCTCACGGCCGCGGCGATGGCGCGGATATGGTCTGGCGTCGTCCCGCAGCAGCCGCCGAGCATGTTGACGAAGCCGGATTCGGCAAAGTCCTTCAGCAGGGCGCCCGTGTCCGCGGGCAGCTCGTCGTATTGCCCGAAGGCGTTCGGCAGCCCGGCATTCGGATAGCAGGTCACGTAGCAGCCGGCAATGCGGGCCAGTTCGGCGAGATAGGGACGCATCTCGCGGGCCCCCAGTGCGCAGTTCAAGCCGACGCTGAACGGCCGCGCATGCTCGATCGACGCGTAGAACGCATCCAGGGTCTGCCCCGAGAGCGTCCGGCCGCTGCGGTCGGTGATGGTGACCGAAATCATCACCGGCAGCTCGACGCCGCGTTCCTCGAACACCTCCTGGATGGCCGCGATGGCGGCCTTGGCGTTGAGCGTGTCGAAGATCGTCTCGACCAGCAGCAGATCGGAGCCGCCGTCGATGAGCCCGCGCACCTGGTCGCGATACGCGGCCCTGACCTCGTCGAACGTCACGCTCCGAAATGCCGGGTTGTTCACGTCAGGGGAGATCGACAACGTCCGGTTCGTCGGCCCGATGGCTCCGGCGACGAATCGCGGCCGGTCGGGAGTGCGTGCCGTGAACTCGTCCGCCGCCTCGCGCGCCAGCCGCGCGCCGGCGCGGCTCATCTCGTAGGCCAGCGCCTCGAGCCCGTAGTCGGCCTGTGCGATCGCGGTGCTGCTGAAGGTGTTGGTTTCGATGATGTCCGCGCCGGCGTCGAGGTACTGCCGGTGAATCCCGCCGATCACATCCGGACGCGTCAGCACCAGCACGTCGCTGTTGCCTTTCAGCTCGCGCGGATGGTCGCGGAACCGTTCGGCGCGATAGTCGGCGTCGATGAGGCGATGCTTCTGAATCATCGTGCCCATCGCGCCGTCGATGAGCAGAATGCGCTCGGAGAGCAGTTGGCGGAGCCGATCGAGTGTGGTCATGAACGAATCCGTGCACGCGCCCTGGCGCCGTGCGTTCTGGGAACGGGATGTTGTGATTTGACGCCCGAAGCGATCAGCACCGTGAACGGATCGCCGGCCTTGCTGGCGCCGACCTGGACGCGGATGCTCTCGAGCGCCGCCCCGCGGAGCAGGGACTGGAGACCGGACGAGGAAAATCCCAGCTGGTGGTCGCCGAACTTCTGGCGGACCCACGCCTGGTCGTGCTCGCGCAGGTCGAGGATCAACACCCGCCCGCCGGGACGCAGGACCCGAACGGCTTCTGCCAGGGCCCGTTCCGGGTCGCTGGCATGATGCAGCGCCTGTGAAAGGAGTGCAACGTCTACCGATTCATCATGAAGCGGGAGCCGAAGCAGATCCCCCTTCTTCCATTCGACATTGTTCACGTGCCGCCGGGCGGCCAGCGCCTTGGCCCGCTCCAGCACCTCATCAGACCGATCGATCCCGATGACGTGCCGTGCCCACCGGGCCGTCTCGAGCGCGAGATAGCCGTCGCCGCAGCCGATGTCGACGACGTCGAGGGCGGGAAGGAGCTGGCCGAGGGCACGTGCCCAAGCCGCCCAGCTGCGTCCCGGAACGAGCTGCCGGACGTCGCCGTGGGTGTCGAAGTCTTCCTTCCGGAGGCGCAGTACCTCCTGCAGCCGGGCATCGTCCTGGCGGACGGCCGGGTCGTCGGCGGCGGCGGTGAATTGCCCCTCGAGCAGCGTCCACAGGGGGCCGTGGCCGTTGGCGCGCGCTTCGTCCGCCAGGCGGTAATAGACGAAGCCCGCCTCGCGTTCCTCCCGGACGAGCCCCGCGTCCTTCAGCAGGCCGAGATGCCGAGACACGTTCGACTGCGCGGCGGCGAGGATGCCGGTCAGTTCGGTGACGTTGAAGCGGTCCTGGGCCAGCAGGCGGAGCAGGCGGAGGCGCGTCGGGTCGCCCAGGAGCCGGAAGAGGGCTGAAGCACGCTGCATCGAATATCTGAATCTACATATGTCGATATCATCATGTCAATTGGTTAAGGCGCGCTGGCTGAAAAAACGATCCGCGGTGCACGGAAACGCCCCGGATCCGCCATCCGGATGACCTGTTTCGCGCAAAGCGATCATGATTTTGTGCACATTAAGCACAAGTTAATGTTCACTGTGCACTAATACGCGCGGCATTGACTGAAAACGCGCGCGAGAATTGCAAACTGTCGCTTTTATCGTGCATAATTCGTCATCCACGTTGCGCACCAACGCCCGGACGCCTCCACACCACAGCGATCAGAAAGGACAGCCCCAACGATGGGATCCGCAGCACTCTCACAGGCCATCAAGAGCATCAATGAATGGTCGATGAACGAGGGCCGTGCCTCGACGGCGCCGATCAAGCCCGGCGAGTTGTTCGGCACGCTCGTGTTCAACGACAAGGCGCAGCAGGCACGCCTGCCGAAGCCCGCGTACCGCTCGCTGCGCGCCACCATCACCCGCGGCGAGGCGCTCGACCTCTCGACCGCCGATGCCGTGGCGAGCGCGTTGAAGGACTGGGCCGTCGAGCACGGCGCCACGCACTACACCCACTGGTTCCAGCCGCTCACCGGGATCACCGCCGAGAAGCACGACTCTTTTCTGTCGCCAACCGCCGAGGGGTCGGCCATCGCCGAGTTCCGCGGCAAGGAACTGATCAAGGGTGAGCCGGACGCCTCCAGCTTCCCCTCCGGCGGCATGCGCAGCACGTTCGAGGCGCGTGGATATACGGCGTGGGATCCGACCAGCCCGCCGTGGCTGCACGTCAACGGCAACAGCGTGACGCTGGTGATCCCGACCGCGTTCGTGAGCTGGACGGGCGAGGCGCTCGACAAGAAGACCCCGCTGCTGCGCTCGATGGAAGCCGTTTCGAAGCAGGCCGTTCGCGTCCTCAAGCTGTTCGGCTCGACCGCCGAGCGCGTCTTCGCGACCTGCGGCCCCGAGCAGGAATACTTCCTCATCGACCGGAACTTCTATTTCGCCCGTCCCGACCTGATCAACGCCGGCCGCACCCTCTTCGGCGCCATGCCGCCCAAGGGGCAGGAGATGGAGGACCAGTACTTCGGTTCGATCCCCGAGCGCGTCCTCGGGTGCATGGCGGAAGTGGAGACCGAGCTCTACAAAGTGGGCGTCCCGGTCAAGACGCGCCACAACGAAGTCGCGCCGAGCCAGTACGAGATCGCGCCGGTCTTCGAGAACGCCAACGTCGCCGTCGACCACCAGATGATGACGATGGAGATGTTGAAGAAGATCGCGCCGAAGTACGGCCTCGCGGCGCTGCTGCACGAGAAGCCGTTCGCGGGCGTCAACGGCTCCGGCAAGCACAATAACTGGTCGCTGTCGGACGAGTTCGGCAACAACCTGCTCGGACCGGGCGACACCCCGCACGACAACATGCAGTTCCTGGTGTTCTGCGCCGCGGTCATCCGCGCCGTCGACAAGTGGCAGGGGCTGCTGCGCGCCAGCATTGCCAGCGCCGGCAACGATCACCGCCTGGGCGCGAACGAGGCGCCGCCGGCGATCCTGTCGATCTTCCTCGGCGACATGCTCACCGACATTTTCGAGCAGATTGAGAAGGGGAGCGCCAAGTCGACCAAGCAGGGCGGAACGCTCGACATCGGCGTGAGCGGGCTGCCGAAGCTCCCGCGCGATGCCGGCGACCGCAACCGCACCAGCCCGTTTGCCTTCACCGGCAACAAGTTCGAGTTCCGCGCCGTCTCCTCGGGACAGAGCATTGCCGTCCCGAACATGGTGCTGAACGCGGCGATGGCGGATGCGCTCGACTCGGTGGCCACCGAGCTCGAGGCGGCGACCGCCAAGGGCGAAGATCTCAACAAGGCCGTCGGCAAGCTCCTGACCAAGATCATCAAGGAGCACAAGCGGATCATCTTCAACGGCAACAACTACTCGGCCGAATGGGAGAAGGAGGCCGCCAAGCGCGGGCTGCTGAACCTGCGCAATACGGTCGACGCCCTGCCGCAGCTGGTGACCAAGGATGCCGTCAAGCTCCTCGAGCGGTACAAGATCCTGAACGAGCGCGAGATTCACGCTCGCTACGAGGTCTTCCTCGAGGCCTACAACAAGACCATCAACATCGAAGGCCAGTTGATGGTGCTGATGGCCAGCCGGTACATCCTGCCGGCGGCGTTCGAGTACCAGAAGCAGATCGGTCACAGCGTGGCGGCCGTCAAGTCGGGCGGCGGCACCAGCGTGGCCGGCCGAAAACTGCTGTCGCACTACACAAAGCTGGTGGACAAGTTCAAGGCACAGACCGACGCGCTCAATGCCGCCCTGAGCCACGCCGGCGGTGGTTCGGCGGAAAAGCACGCCAAGTACATGCGCGACAAGGTGGTGCCCGCCATGACGAAGCTGCGGGAGATCGGCGACGCGATTGAAATCGAAACGCCGCACGAGATCTGGCCGCTGCCGACCTATCGGGAGATGCTGTTCGTCAAGTGACCGTCGTGGCCGTCAAATCGTCGATGGCCAACGTAAACCAGGGAGGGACCGGACTTGCGCCGGTCCCTTTCGTTTTGCGGCGCCGCGGGCAGCCGCTCGCCCAATTTTTCCACTCTTCGACCTTTCCACGTTTGACTTTCGCTTGGTATCCATCCTGCACGGATTCACGGCGGCCTTCCGAACCCGTGCAAATCTCGCGGATTGCCACGTATTTCTACGGATAACCGTTGTCGACGATCCAAATTCCCGTTGGGGCTGCAACGCGGTAACGGCAGTGTCATGTCACTCGGGACAACGGCCTAAAAGCCGTGCGTGATGATGTCGGACGGTGAGGCCTGTTGGTCCACCGCCCGCAGGATGTGAACGCGAATGGGAATTCTCGAAAAGCTCCGCCCTCAACCCCGCTGGAAACATGCGGACCCCATTGTTCGTGCCGCCGCCGTTTTCGACCTCGGCCCCGATGACGCGGAGGCGCTGGTGGCGATGGCCCGCGAGGACGCCGACGCCCGCGTCCGGCGTGCCGCCGTCGCCCGGCTCGACGCGCCGGCGATTCTGGGGGACATTGCCCGCACCGACCCGGACGAAGACGTGCGCGCCGAGGCGATCCGCGGCCTGGCTGGCATCGCCGCCGAAACCGACGACGTGTCGCGGGCGGTCGACTCGGCTCGTGAGCTGCTGACGCTGGGGCGGACGAAGGAGCTCGCGGCAGTGGCGCGCGACAGTACCAGCGCCCCCGTCCGGGTGGCCGTCGTCGACCTCCTGGACGACGCCCGATCGCTCGGATCGATCAGCCGGCACGCGGCGGACGGCGCAACGCGCCTGCGCGCGCTGGCGCGCCTGACCGACGCCGAAGAAACCTTGAACGTGGCGCTCAAGTCCGAGCACACCGACGCCGCGGTCGCCGCACTCGAGCGTGTCGTGGACGTCGAGTCGATCGGCGCGGTCGCACAGCGCGCCCGCAACAAGGTCGCGGCTCGACGTGCGCGGACGCGGCTGCGCGCGGCCGAGGACGCCGCGGCCAGGCCGGCCGAGGCCGTCTCGGTGGCGATGAGTGCCGCCGATCGGCAGCGCGCCCTCGAGTTGATCCAGCGGATCGAGACGCTGGTGACGCTCGCCGATCCGGAGGCGGCGGCCGCGTCGCTCTCCGAAGCCCGCCTCGCCTGGGCGGAATTCCAGGCCGACGTCGACGTCGAGGAACCGCTGCGGCAGCAGTGCGAGGCCGCCAGCGATGCCGTGCGCGAGGCGATTGCGGAACGGCAGCGGGAGCAGGCCGCCGATCAGGAACGGGCGCAGGCGATGGCGCGGGAGCAGGCCGATCGCGTCGCGATCTGCGACATGCTGGAGTCGCTCGCCGGCACCGATGCGGCCGACCGTGCCGCCGAGCTCCGCGTCAAGTGGGACCACCTGCCGCCGATGCCGTCAGAGTACGCGGCGTCGCTCAACCGCCGCTTTCAGGATGCGCTGCGTGGATTCGAGCAGCGCGAGCGGCGGCGCGTGCTCGCCGAAGCCGCGGTGGGCCGGCTGGCGACGCTCGCGACGGAGCTGGAGCAGCTGCTGGCCTCGGATCAGTCGCCTGACGAAATCATCGCGCGCTGGCGCGGTCTTCGGCGCGACGCCGAGTTGCTGCGCGAGCATGCCGCAGCCAATCCTGCCGCCGCGGAGCGGCTCGACGCCGCTGTTGCGGTGCTGGAACAGCGCGAACAGGAGCAGCAGCAGGTCCGGCAAAAGGTCGAACAGGACTCGCTGAAGCGCCTGCACCAGCTGTGTCGCCAGGTCGAAGCGCTCGCAGCGGCCCCCGAGTTCACGCTCAAGGCCGGCGATCGTGCCCTGCGCGATATCAAGGAGGCGTTCGAGCAGCGGCCGCCGCTGCCGTCGAAGAAGGACCGCCAGGAGGTGCAGGCGCGTCTCGAGGCGGCGCGCGCCGTCATCGGTCCGCGCGTGCAGGAGCTGCGCGACGCCGACGAGTGGCAGCGCTGGGCGAACCTCCAGGTGCAGGAGGAGCTCTGCCGCGAGATGGAGGCGCTCAAGACAGAGGCCAACCTCGACGTCGCCGCGCGCCGCATGCGCGAGCTGCAGGCCCGCTGGAAGCAGGTGTCGCTTGCGCCGCGTGCCCAGGGCGAGGCGATGTGGCGTCGTTTCAAGACGGCGCAGGACGAGGTCTACGGACGGACGTCGGCGCACTTCTCCGCGCAGAACGAAGAGCGCGGCGCCAATCTCGCCCGGAAGGAGGCGCTCTGCGAACGCGCCGAGGCGCTGGCCATGTCCTCCGACTGGGTGCGGACGGCGGCGGAGATCCAGAAGCTGCAGGCCGATTGGAAGACGATTGGCCCGGTGAGCCGCGGTCACGAGAAAGCGATCTGGGAACGGTTCCGCGCCGCGTGTGACAAGTTCTTCACACGCCGCCAGGAAGACCTGAAGAAGCGGAAGGAAGACTGGGCGGCCAATCTCTCCCGCAAGGAAGCGTTGTGCGACCGCGCCGAGGCGCTTGCCGACTCGACCGAGTGGGACGCGGCGGCCACGCAGTTCCGGCAGCTGCAGGCCGACTGGAAAACGATCGGTCCCGTGCGCAAGCCGAAATCCGAGGCCGTGTGGCAGCGCTTCCGCGCCGCCTGCGATCGATTCTTCGAGCGCTACAAGCATCGCGACCAGGTCGATCTCCATACGAAGGCCGCACCGCGCGAGGATGTGATTCGCGAGCTCGAAGGGCTGCTGTCTTCTTCGGGCGGCGACAGTTCAGCGCCGGACAACCTGTATGCCACGGTCCGGGATGCGCGCACGCGGTGGAGCGAGGCGCCGGAACTGCCACGGCAGGTGCAACTCGAGCTCGCCGCCCGTTACCACCAGGCGATCGGCCGCATCGTCGGCCAATGGCCGGCGGCGTTTGCCGGAACGGACCTCGATCCGGAAGCGACCCGGAAGCGGATGGAGAAGCTGCTCGCGCGCGCCGAGGAGCTCGCGCCGGGCAACGCAAAGGCCCCGGCCAGGCTGTCGCCGGCGGAACTGCTCGCGCAGCAGTGGCGTGAGCGGCTTGCCGCCAACACGATGACCGGTGGCCGTTCGGGCGAAAACGAGGACGCCCGGTGGCGCGCGGCCGAGCAGGAGATGCGCAACGTGCAGGCGCAGTGGACGCGGCTTGGTCCGGTTCCGCCGGAAGTGGCCGGCCCCCTCAACGAACGCTTCCAGCGTGCGTGCCGGCGATTCTACGATCAGCGCCGGCGCGCTTCGTGATCGGCAGGGAAGACCCCCTCGAACAGCACCCGCATCAGGAGCACCGGAGCGCCGTCCGCAGGTCGGTGGCGCTCGGTCTCCTGGGCTCCGCCTTCTTCAGCATCACTTTCATCGTCAATCGCGCGATCGGCCTCGCCGGCGGGCACTGGATCTGGACCGCCGTCCTTCGCTACGCCTGGGTCCTGCTCATGCTGGGCGGGTGGTTTCTCCTGCGGGGACGCATGCGTGCGGTGGTGCGTGCCTTCCGGCATCACTGGCTGTTCTGGACCGCCGCCGGCTCTATCGGCTACGGCGCGTTCTACGCATCGCTGACGTTGGCGTCAACACGCGCGCCGGGATGGATCGTGGCGTGCACGATGCAGTCCACGATCCTTGCGACGCCGCTGGTGCTGCGGGCGTTTGGCCGGCGCGTCCGGCACACCGGCCTGGCCCTCCTGCTCGTGATCTTCGGTGGGATCGTCCTCGTCAACCTGGATCATCGGGGCGAGACGACACTGGCAGAAGCGTTGGGCGTGCTGCCGGTCGTCATCGCGGCATTTGCCTATCCGATCGGCAATCAACTCGTGCAGGAAGCCCGTAACGGCGGGCATCGCAGGATTCCGGCGCTCCATGACGACATCACGCGCGATGCCTCAGCCCGTGTCCTGCTCCTGACGATTGGATCGGTGCCGTTCTGGCTGCTGTTGCTGCTGGTGCCGCACCCGGCCACCCCCACATCGCAGCAGGTGGTCGGCTCGTTTGTGGTCGCGCTGACCGGAACCGTGCTCGGCACGAGCATCTTCCTGTTCGCGCGGCAGCGCGCGGGCCGCGATGCGAACGCCATCGCGAAGGTCGATGCGACGCAGGCCGGCTATACCGCCTTCAGCCTTGCCGGCGAAGTGCTGCTGCTGAACGCCGCGCTCCCTGGCACGCTCGGTTTCGCCGGACTGGTCCTGGTGCTCGGCGGGCTGGCCGTCTACGCGACGACGGGGCACTGAACCAAGAACCTGCGAACCGGCGGGTTCAGGTTCTAGGTTCAGGTTCGTCCGCTCACCCTTCCAGGTATGTGTAGCCGTGCAGCCCGTCTTCGTAGAAGCGAATCAGCCGGCCGGCGCCTTCGTAGTCGATGCGCCCCTGCCGGACGGCGGTTTCGACGTCGGTTCGCAGCTTGCCGAGCAGTGACTCGGCGTCGAATTCGACGTAGTCGAGCACCTCGCGCACGGTGTCGCCTTTGATCAACGTGTCGAGGCAGGCGTTGCCGTTTTCGTCGAGGCTGACGTGCACGGCGTGCGTGTCGCCGAACAGGTTGTGCAGATCGCCCAGGATCTCCTGGTAGGCGCCGATCAGGAACACGCCCAGGTAGTACGGCTCATCGTTGAACGTATGGAGCGGGAGGGTCCGCTTGACGTCCCGGCGATCGACGAAGCGGTCCAGCTTGCCGTCGGAGTCGCAGGTGATGTCGCCGAGGACGGCATGGTTGAGCGGCTTCTCCGAGAGGCGGTGAATCGGCACGACCGGAAAGAGCTGCTTGATCGCCCAGCTGTCGGGAATCGACTGGAACAGCGAGAAGTTGCAGAAATACGTGTCGGACAGCGACTCGTCGAGGTTCTGCAGATCCTCGGGCACGTCGGCCATCGTCTGGACGATCTTCTGGAGCTTCGTGCAGATCGCCCAGAACAGGTTCTCGGCCATGCTGCGCTGATCGAGCGGCAGATATCCGCCGTTGAACAGCCCGAGCGCCATGTCGAGCGCCTGCTGCGCGTCGTGGTAGGCCTCGAGCGCGTTGCGCGCGGTGACGTTGTTGTACGTCTCGATGAGATCCGCGAGCGGCTGCTCCCAGTCCGGATTGGCGATCGTCGGGACCTGCTCGTCGCCGAAGCCTGAGACGCCGAGCACGTTGAACACGAGCACGCTGTGGTAGGCGACCACGGCCCGCCCGCTCTCGGACACGATCGTCGGGTGCGCGACGCCGGCCTCATCGCACACGCTCTGCACGTGATAGATGACGTCGTTGGCGTACTCCTCGAGCGTGTAGTTCATGCTCGACTCGAAGTTGGTCTGCGAGCCGTCATAGTCGACGCCGAGGCCGCCACCCACGTCCAGGTACTTCAGGCCGCCGCCCAGCTTGGCGATTTCCGTATACACGCGCGCGGCTTCGTTCAGCGCGCCCTTGACGATGCGGATGTTGGTGATCTGGCTGCCGAGATGGAAGTGGAGGAGCTGGAGGCAATCCGCCATGTCGCGGCGCTTCAGCTCTTCGAGCCCGCGGATGATCTCGGTGACCGTCAGGCCGAACTTGGAGCGGAAGCCGCCCGACGATTGCCAGCGGCCGCTGCCGCGCGAGGCGAGCTTGACGCGCATGCCAATCTTCGGGCGGACACCGATCTTCTCGGCGGCCTCGAGGATCAGCCCGAGCTCCGTGTACTTTTCGACGACCGGGATGATGTTGCGGCCAATCTTGAGCGCGAGCATCGCCGTTTCGATGAACTCGGCATCCTTGAAGCCGTTGCAGATGATCGGGGTGTCGTTGTCGGCGAGCGCGACGACCGCCAGGAGCTCCGGCTTCGACCCGGCTTCGAGCCCGAAGTTGTAGGGGCGGCCGAAGTTGAAGACTTCCTCGACCACGTGCCGCTGCTGATTCACCTTGATTGGGTAGACGCAGCTGTAGCCGCCCTGGTACTGGTGCTGAGCGATGGCCCCCTGAAAGGCGGCGTGAATGTCGCCGAGGCGGTGCTTGATGATGTCCGTGAACCGGACCAGCACCGGCAGGCTGATCCCGCGCAGCTCCAGGCGGTCGATGAGCTCCTTCAGATCGATGGCGCGGCTGGGCTCCTTCGTCGGGTGCACCTGCATGTGCCCCTTGTCGTTGACACCGAAGTAGCCGTTGCTCCAGCGCGGAACCTCGTAGAGCTCGCTCGCGTCATGAACGCTCCACGTCCGCGTCGACGACGTGTTCGATGCCTGCCCGGTTGCCCGCCCATTGCTGGTAGTGCTCATCTTCGAATCATCATAAACGGTTTCCTCGCGCTTCCACCGTGTTCTTCGCGGCAGTGCGCGCGTCCGGACGCCACATGTGTAACGGTCCGGATACCCGTGTTGAGCAAACGCGGTCGATCGGAAAGAATGGGTGTTCGCATGAGCGAGCGCATTCCAGCCATCAAGGTGTTGCTGCTGCCGAAGGACACCAACGCCTACGGCACGATCTTCGGCGGCGTGATTCTCTCGAACATTGACCTGGCGTCGGCGGTCGAGGCGCGGAAGATCGCGCCGCTCCGCTACGTGACCAAGGCGATGCGCGAGGTGGAGTTTCACGAGCCGGTGTATCTCGGAGATGTGGTGAACTTCTTCACCGAAACCGTGCGGGTGGGCCGCACGTCTATCACCGTCCGCGTGTCGGTCGAGGCCGAGCGCTGGAACATGGGCGCGGGCCGTGTTGGCCACGGCGAGCGACTCAAGGTGACCGAGGCGGAAGTCATCCTGGTGGCGGTGGACGAGCAGGGCCGGCCGACGCCGATTCGCCCCGAACCGCTTCAGGTTTGAGACCGTTCCCGATGAACTGGATCAGCAGCCGCGGCGCCTCGCCGCCCGTTCCCTTTATCGACGCGCTGTTTGCCGGTACGGCGCCCGACGGCGGGCTCTACATGCCGGAACGTCTCGATCCGCTGTCGAAGGCGGATCTCGAGACCGTCCGTCACGCGACCTCCATCGTCGAGATCGCGTCGATTGTCGGCGGGCACCTGCTGCGCGACGAGATTTCGGCCTCCGACCTGCGTCCGTTGGTCGAGGACGCGCTCGACTTCGAGGTGCCGCTCGTCAAGGTGACGGAGCGGATCTGGGCGCTGGAGCTGTTTCACGGTCCGACGCTCGCGTTCAAGGATGTCGGGGCGCGGGTGCAGGCCAGGCTGCTGCACCACTTCACGGATGGCACCCCGCTGACGATCCTCGTGGCGACGTCCGGCGACACCGGCAGCGCGGTCGCGCAAGCGTTCCATGGCGTTCCCGATACGCGAGTGTTCGTCCTCTATCCGCGCGGGCACGTGAGCGACGTGCAGGAGGCGCAGATGGCGTCGCTCGGCGACAACGTCACCGCCGTCGCCGTCGATGGCACCTTCGACGATTGTCAGCGTCTCGTCAAAGAGGCGTTCGCGGATGACGAGGTCAGAAAGCACGTCTGGCTGACGCCGGCGAACTCGATCAACCTGGGCCGTTTGCTGCCGCAGGTCTTCTACCATTTTGTGTACGAGCGGCTTGCGCACGGATCACTGCGTCCGCTCGTATCCGTCCCGAGCGGCAACTTCGGCAACCTGACCGCGGGGCTGATTGCCAGGCGGCTGGGCCTGTCCGCCGGCCGTTTCATCGCCGCGACCAACGTCAACGACGTCGTGCCGGAATACCTCCGCACTGGCGACTATCAGCCGCGTGCCTCGCTACGTACTGTCGCGAACGCGATGGACGTCGGCGCACCGAGCAACTTCGAACGCATTCAGGCGCTGTACGGCGGGGATGTCGAGGCGATTCGCCGTGACGTTGCCGGCGCGGCGTTCGACGATTCGACCATCGTCGCCGAGATTGGCGCCGCGTATCGTCGGCACGGGTACCTGCTCGACCCGCATGGTGCCATCGCCTGGCTGGCCTTGCGGCAGCAGCTCGAGCAGGCGCCGCAGGGGACGCCGGGCGTATTTCTCGCGACCGCGCACCCTGCGAAGTTCCGGGAAGTCGTGGAGCCCGCGATTGGCGAGACGGTTCCGCTGCCGGCGGTTTTAGCGGAGGCAGTGGCCCGCCCTCGGCATAGTGTGTCACTCCCGGTCAGCTACCCGGCGCTGACCGCGCTGCTGCTGGCGTAGGCGGGGCGGGTTAGGGCGGGTCGGGAAAGTAGGGCGGGTAGGCAGGTCGCTCGGATAAGCGGGGGTCAGTCCCAAGTCCCCACCCGCCTGCCCCAAGTCTCCACCCCCCCACCTGCCTTACAGAGGCCCAGCTCTTGCTACCTGTGCCGGCGATCATGCGGAAGCTGGCAAAGGCTGTCGTCTTGTTACTGGTCGTGGTGTACGCCGGTGTGGCGATCTGGCGGATTGTGGACCGGAAGTACTACATCTGGGCGGCGGACTACCTGAAGTGGCAGTTCACGCCAGCGCCTGAGGTAACCGGTCCCCGGCATCTCCTCGTGTTTTATACCGACCATTTCGAGCCCTATACGTCTGCCGGCCGCATGCAGCGGTGGGCCGACGAGTTCCCGGCGTTTGCCGCGCGACACCGCGACGCCAACGGCCGGCCGCACCAGCACACCTGGTTCTATCCGGCCGAGCAGCCGATCGACTCGAACATGGAGGCGTTGCAGCGCCTCGTCGCGGCGGGCGTCGGAGAGGTGGAGGTTCACTATCACCACGGCAACGACACGTATCAGTCGTTCGACCGCAAGCTGCGGGAGGGACTCGCATACTTCCAGAAGTTCGGCTTCGCCAGGACCGTCGATGGCAAGACGCAGTGGGGTTTCGTCCACGGCAACTTCGCGCTCGACAACGGCTCGTACATGAATTCACGGTGCGGCGTGGACGAGGAGCTCAAGCTCCTGCGCGAGGCTGGCGCCTACGCCGATTTCTCGTTCCCCGCGGTGTGGAATACGTCTCAGCCGCGGTTCGTGAATCGCATCTACGAGGCCGAGGACGATCCGCAACCGAAGTCCTACGACCGCGAATTTCCGTTTACCGCGACGCCTTCGGCGCGCCTGCCGATCTTCATGGGACCGCTCACCGTCGAGCCGGTGCTCGACCCGTTGCGGACGTTCTATCGTGTCGAGGACGCGAACGTACACCCCACGGTGCCGATGACGCCTGACCGCGTCGACGAGTGGGTGAGGGCGGACATTCATGTGCCGGAACGGCCCGAGTGGGTGTTCATCAAGGTATGGGGGCACGCCGCAAGCTCGGATGGGGAGGTTGCCGACAATCTCGCCGGCGGCACGTTCGAGCGCGCGCTTGACCACCTCGAGCGCACCTACAACGACGGCCGCACGTACGTGCTGCACTATGTGACCGCGCGCGAGGCGTACAACGTGGCGCGCGCCGCGGCGGCGGGGAAGTCCGGCGACCCGACGCAGTACTACGATTACGATGTGAAGCCGTACGTCGCGAACGCACGCGCCGGCGAAGCCCATCAGCCGCCGGTCGATTAGCGCCGGTCGCAGAGGTTACGGAGTGAACGGAGTTTCACAACGGAGGAACGGGGGAACGGGGACACCGGGGAGACTGTAAATATTTGTACTAATCCGTTCCGTTCGCCCCGTTGCTCCGCTTCTCCGTTGTAAGACCCGTTCCCTCCGCCCGCTCCGTTGCCTGCGCCCGATTGATAAGATCCGGTGATGTCATCACTGGACACCTTTCGCCCTCAACCAGGCACTCTGCCGCTCCGCGAAGACATTCCCGCCCACTACAAGTGGGACCTTTCAGCGATCTGTCCCGACTGGGACGAGTGGCAACGCACGTACGCGACGCTCGAACGGGCCATTGAGACATTTGCCGCGTTCCAGGGGACGCTGAGCCAGGGCGGATCGCAGCTGCTCGAGGTGTTTCGCGCGATGGACGAGATCGGCGCGATGAGCTACCGGGTCTGGTACTTCGCCTCGCTGCAGTACGACGAAGATCAGCGTGACAACTCGGTGAACGCGCGCCGGCAGCAGGTGCAGATCCTGTTCGCGAAGCATGCGCAGGCCAGTTCCTGGTTCAACCCGGAACTGCTGGCGATGCCGATCGAGACCGTCCGCGGCTGGCTCGACGCCTCGCCGGACCTTGCCGTGTATCGGTTTGCCGTCGAAAGTCTCTTTCACGAGCAGGAGCACGTGCTGGACGAGGCGGGCGAGCGGCTGATGTCGTTTGCCGGGCGATTCAACAGCGTGCCGCACGACAGCTATGCCGCCTTGACGACCGCGGACATGAAGTTCCCGTCGATCGTGCTGGCCAATGGCGAGCGGATGACGCTCACGTACGGGCAGTACCGCGCACTCCTCGAAACGAACCGCAACCAGGACGACCGGTCGGCCGCCTATCGCGCCTTTCACCAGACGTATTCAGACAATCAGAACACCTACGCGGCGCTCTACAACGGTGTGCTGCAGCGCGACTGGTTTCATGCCCGGGCCCGCGGGTATGCCAGCACGCTGGAGTCGGCGCTGCACGGCAACAACATCCCGACGTCCGTCGTCGAGAACCTGATCGAAGTGACGAAGGCCGGCACCGAGCCGCTTCGCCGGTATCACCGCCTGCGCAAGCGGACGCTTGGCGTCGACTCGTATCGCCTGTTCGATTTCTTCGTGCCGCTCCTCGAGCACGATGCCCGCTACCCGTATGACACGGTTGGCGACTGGATTACCGAGTCAGTGGCGCCGCTCGGCAGCGGATATCAGGACGATGTGCGGCGAGCGTTCCGCGGACGCTGGATCGACGTCTACGAGAACGCCGGGAAGCGGAGCGGCGCGTACTCGGCGCCGGTTTACGGATCGCACCCGTACATGCTGCTGAACTACAACGAAACGCTCGACGCGGTGTTCACGCTGGCTCACGAGATGGGGCACTCGATGCACACGCTGCTGTCGCACGCGGCGCAGCCGTTCGTGTATGCCGGCTACACCATCTTCGTCGCGGAAGTCCCCTCCACGCTCAGCGAAGCGCTCTTCCTCGATCTGATGCTCGAGCGAGCCTCCACGCGCGACGAGCGCATCGTCCTGCTGCAGCATGCAATCAACGAGATCACGAGCACCTTCTATACGCAGGTCCTGTTCGCCGACTTCGAGCTGCAGGCGCATCGACTGGTGGAGCAGGACCAGCCAGTCACGGCGGATGTCCTGAACGCGATCTATTCGAAGCTGCTGAAGGAGTACTACGCGGACGTCATCGACGAGGAAGAGATGTCGCGCCTGACCTGGGCGCGCATCCCGCACTTCTTCAGCACGCCGTACTACGTCTACCAGTACGCCACCTGCTTCGCGTCGACCGCTCGTCTGATGCAGGGCATTCGCGCCGCTGACGCCGGCGCGCGGTCCGGAGCGGTTGACCGCTACCTGACGCTCTTGAAGGCGGGCGGATCCGACTATCCGATGAACCTGCTCGCTCGGGCCGGCGTTGACCTCAGCCAGCCGGACACAGTCAGCGCGGTTTCCAGGCACCTGGACGAGCTCGTATCGAAGTTGGAGCGAGAGCTCGCGTAAGCCCGGCCGGACAAACCGCTTGACGGGGTAACAATATACTTGACTAATCGCGTTCGGTCAACTACGATTCGTTCATGGCCGCGAACGAATCCCCCAAGACGCTTCAGGAAGCCATCGTTTACTACGCCGATCCCGAGGTTTGCCAGAACGTCCTAGTGGCCGCTCGCTGGCCCGAAGGCGTGTCCTGCCCAACGTGCGGCCGCACTGACGTGGCCTACCTCGCCAACCAGAAGCGGTGGCAGTGCAAGGGCAAGCATCCCAAGCGGCAGTTCTCCGCGAAGGTCGGGACGATTTTCGAGGACAGCCCCATCAACCTGTCCAAGTGGTTCACGGCGATCTGGCTCATCTCCAGCGCGAAGAACGGCATCAGCTCCTACGAACTCCATCGCGCCATCGGCGTCACGCAGAAATCCGCGTGGTTCATGCTCCATCGCATCCGGTTGGTGATGCAGACCGGCTCCTTTCGCAAAATGAGCGGCCACGTCGAAGCGGACGAAACATTCATCGGTGGCAAAGCTCGCTTCATGCACAAAGACAAGCGAGATCGCTTCGTCGGTCGCACCGGTCGGCTCGGCAAGATCGCCGTCGCTGGAGTACTGGAGCGGGGCGCAGACGGCAATAGCCGCGTGGTCACTGAGGTTGTCGAGAACGTGCGCCGCTTCCAGCTGCAATCGCGCCTGCGGAAGCACGTCACGATGGACGGCAGCGCGACGATCTACACGGATGCGCTGAAGTCCTACGAACGCACGCCGAAGTACGGCCCGTACTACAACTACATCCACAGGGTCATCGACCACGCGAAGGCGTACGCCGACGGCGAGGTTCACACGAACGGGATGGAGAACTACTGGAGCCTGCTGAAGCGCACGATCAAGGGCACGTACGTCAGCGTCGAGCCGTTCCACCTGTTCCGGTATCTGGACGAGCAGGCGCTTCGGTTCAACACGCGCAAGATGAGCGACGGTGGCCGCTTCAACGAACTAACACGGCGCGTGGTTGGGAAGCGCCTTACCTATGCTGACCTGATCGGCCAGCGTCACGAGCAGTCCGCGTGAATGCGGAAACCGAAACGGGGGAAGGGCTCAGACGACTAAATAGCCGCGCGATGGCGAACTGGCGCGCTCGTAGTCTTACGTGCAGCTTTCCGCTCACGGGCGGCAAAAACCAGCCCGGCTACCGTGAGAATGGCTCCGATGAGGGCGATAGGAATGAGGCTCATTGTCGCTTCCTCTCAACAACTGCACCGGCAACGAACAGTGCAAGCGACAAGCCGAATATTACACCTATCCAAGGGTTCGTCAAGGCTCTGACGCCATCAGCCACAAACAAGTCCAACGGTCCAAACACTCCGACAAGGACCCCGGCTTCGCGAAGAAAATCGCCGATCATTTCGGCTATCGTTTTCGGTTCAGACATAAGCTCTACGGGCGCGGAGCGTAGCATGCGCGAGGACAGGTGAGGGGGCATGGCGAAGTCGTCTGGCGATCGATTTACGGAATTGCTCAAGCGACTAGTGCGTGTACCGAAACAGGAAATCGACGAGCAGGAACGTCTCTACCAGGGCTCCAAGCGCGAGCCCGCAAAGGCGCGAGAGATCGTCAAGCCGCCACGCAAAAAGGCCGGGTGACTCCCGGCCTTTTCCTAGCACTTCCACCTCCCCGCCCGCCGCAAAGCTTTCCAGATTTTCTTAGGAAAGGGACAACCCTTCCCGCCCTTGCGCTTAGACATGGCTCCGCCATGCACGGTTTGTTGCCCAAACCGCTAAGGCGCCGCCCTAGCTAACTCAGTGATTGACGGATCAACAGGAGGGTATACAATTACCCATACTACGTGGTCTGTTGGTCCGCTAAGGCATCACTGCTTCCGGCGGGCGGCGAACCGGAAGAGGGGGCGGTGCAAACGCCCCTTTTTCTTGTACGTCTAGGCCGCTACATCGTCCCTGCCCTTCAGGCCGTAGGTGCTCTCGGCCGTCCGAACGAACTTCTGCCCAGCCTTGATATAGCGCGACAGGTTGGAGACCAGTGTAGGCTTCTGGACCGTCTCGCCTGACCGTTCCTTGATCGCGGAGATGATGTTGTCGATGTGCATCGGAGTGCCGGTTTCTTCCAGCACTCGGATCGTCCAATCAACTGACGAGCCGTGCTTGGGCGGACGCTCGACTGATACCGCGGGCGGGAATAGTTGGGCGGTGCTTGGGAGCGGGAGCGTCATCGAGTTCGCGTCCACAAGCCTCGCGATGGCGGCTAGTTCCCCCTCAATCTGATTCGCCTCCGCGCGCAATTCAGCGAGCCGCCGTTCCTTCTGTTGCACAAACGCGGCGATCCGTTCGGAGAGTGACATGCTGCGCATTGTAGCATGTCCATCCCACTGGCACCACACTTGTACCGCTACGCCACACAGACAAGCGCGACCAGTGGTAAGTGGTAATAAGTGTTGTTAAGTGATTGTAAGTGGTAACGAGCGGTATTAAGTGGAAGCCATTGCTAGGGAGGTTACTGGCGTCTCGGATTAGTCAAGTATATTGCTACCCTTGACGGGCGGCGAGCGACCATATACCATTCCATCCGGATAGACGGATATATGGTCGCGATTCTCGAGCACATGTCGGCCCTGGCGGACCCGGTTCGCTGCCGTATGCTGCTCCTGCTCGAGGCGCACGAGCTCACCGTCTCCGAGCTCTGCGCCGTTCTGCAGATGCCGCAATCGAGCGTCAGCCGCCAGCTCAAGACACTGGCCGACGATGGCTGGGTGATGTCGAGGCGGGACGGCACCAGCCGGTTCTACAGCATGAGCGCCGAGCAGCTCGAAGGCGGCGCCGATCGCCTCTGGCCGATTATCCGGGAGCAGGTTGCAGCCACTCCGGCCGCGGGCCAGGATCAGCGCCGGCTGCGGGGAATCCTGACGAAGCGGCGCGCGAAATCCGCCGAGTTCTTTGCCAGCGCCGCCGGCGAGTGGGACCGCTTTCGGGAGGAGCTCTTCGGCGACGGGTTTTACCTGTGGGCGGTGCTCGGTCTCATCGATCCCCGCCTGACCGTCGGCGATCTCGGATGCGGCACCGGGCAACTCACGCTCACCGTCGCACCGTACGTGAAGCGGGTCATTGCCATCGACGGTGCGCGCGAGATGCTCGACGCGGCGACGCGCCGGCTGTCGGACGTGCAGAACGTCGATCTGCGGCAGGGTGATCTCGAGTCGCTCCCGCTCGAGGCAAGCGAGCTCGACGTCGCCATGCTGTCGCTCGTCCTGCACTACTCGCCCGACCCGTCGCGTGCGCTCGCCGAAGTGGCTCGTGTCCTCCGTCCCGGCGGCCGGCTGCTCGTCGTCGACATGCAGCCGCACGAACGCGTCGAGTACCAGCAGCAGATGGGCCACGTGTGGCTCGGGTTTTCGGAGAAACAGATTACGCGCCTGCTCACCGGAGCGGGCTTCACGGATGTTCGGATTCGCGCGCTGCCGATCGACCCCGACGCAAAGGGGCCGGCGCTGTTCGCGGCGATTGCTACCCGGGGAACGGATTCCACTGAGACGGGACACCGAGGCACCGAGGCACCGAGAATTTGAGTTTAGTTTCTCGGTGTCTCTGTGTCTCGGTGGTCCGTGGCAGTGATAGTCGTTTTGCTTTTGTTGGAGAACTGAAATGTCGACAGTAGTCAGTGAGAAGGTGCACGCGTTTGACGCGGCGGCGAAGGCGGGACGGCCTGCCTACAAGGTTGCGGACCTGAAGCTTGCCGAATGGGGCCGCAAGGAAATCCGGCTGGCCGAGCATGAGATGCCCGGTCTGATGGCGCTGCGCGAGCGATACGGCGTGAAGAAGCCGCTGGCCGGGGCGCGCGTCATGGGCAGCCTGCACATGACTGTGCAGACGGCGGTGCTGATCGAGACGCTCACCGAACTTGGCGCCGATGTCCGCTGGGTGTCGTGCAACATCTTCTCGACGCAGGACCACGCGGCCGCGGCCGTCGTCGTCGGCCGTCCTGAGACCGGTGGCACCCCCGAGGCACCGCGCGGCACGCCGGTGTTTGCCTGGAAAGGCGAAACGCTCCCCGAATACTGGTGGTGCACGGTGCAGGCGCTCGTATGGCCAGACGGCACCGGTCCGACGCTCATTGTCGACGACGGCGGCGACGCGACCCTGTTCGTCCACAAGGCGGCCGAGTACGAGAAGGCAGGGAAGGTGCCGGCGTTCCATCCCGAGAAGGAGCCCGAGGAGTGGGGCGTCATTCTCGAGACCCTGTCGGCCGAGCTCAAGGCGAATCCCGGGCGCTGGTCGGCGGTTGCGAAGGCCATCCGCGGCGTCAGCGAGGAGACCACGACCGGCGTCCATCGACTCTACCAGATGATGGAAGCGGGCACGCTGCTGTTCCCGGCGATCAACGTCAACGACTCGGTCACCAAGAGCAAGTTCGACAACATCTACGGTTGCCGTCACTCGCTGCCGGACGGTCTCGCCCGCGCCACCGACGTGATGCTCGGCGGCAAGGTCGCCGTGGTCATGGGCTATGGCGAAGTGGGCAAGGGCTGCGCGCAGGCGCTTCGCGGCCAGGGGTGCCGCGTGATCGTCACGGAGATCGATCCGATCTGCGCGCTGCAGGCGGCGATGGAAGGCTTCGAGGTGAAGCCGCTGGAAGACGCAGTCGAGACCGCGGACATCTTCGTCACGGCCACGGGCAACTTCAACATCATCACCGTCGATCACATGGCGCGGATGAAGGACAAGGCGATCGTCGGCAACATCGGCCACTTCGACAACGAGATCGACATGGCCGGGCTGAAGAAGCTGCCGGGGATCGAGCGGATCAACATCAAGCCGCAGTATGACGAGTGGAAGTTCCCCGATGGCCACAGCGTCATGGTGCTGGCCGAGGGGCGTTTGCTCAATCTCGGCTGCGCGACCGGTCATCCGAGCTTCGTGATGTCGGCTTCCTTTACGAACCAGGTGCTCGCGCAGCTCGAGCTGAACGCGAACGCCGAGCAGTACGGCAAGACGGTGACGATGCTGCCGAAGGCGCTGGATGAAGAGGTGGCCCGCCTGCACCTCGATCACCTTGGCGTCAGGCTGACGACGCTGTCGAAGGAACAGGCCGATTACATCGGCGTGCCGGTAGACGGGCCGTACAAGCCGAATCACTATCGGTACTGACTTCTGAAGGAGTTAGGAGTTAGGAGTTAGGAGTTAGGAGTTAGGAGGCCGGGCCTTTCAGGGCCCGGCTTTTTCTTTGGTGCTACTCGACGCCGGCTGTCTTGAGGAGTTCGCGCGCGGCCGGTGTCGTGAGGAACTTCAGGAAGATCGCCGCGCTATCCGGTGACGAGGCGCCGGTTCTGACGGCGGCCTCGTACGTCGTGAAGTTCTGCAACGCACTGGGCAGGGGCGCAACGAGCTGCGTGCCCTGCGATGAATGCGCCCGGATTGCGGTAATCGCACCGAAGCCCAGATCACCCGCGGAACCGGCGGCGACCCTCGCCAGCGCCGCATCGGCATCGGCGGTTCGCACGACCCGGCCGCGTATCTCCGTATCGACGCCGAGGTTCATCAAGAGAGTGTCGATGTATTGCCCTGACGATCCCTGCGTGTAGACGATGGCCGTTGCCGAGAGCACCGCGCGACGCAGCGCGTCGCGCGACGACACGTCGGGCCGGGGAGCGCCCAGCCGCACGAATACGCCAACGCCAATCCTGCCCAGCTCGATTCTCGAACCGCCGTCGGCACGCCCATCCTTCACGGCCCGATCCATCACCGCGGCGGGAGCGATGAGAACATCGCCGCGCTGATTGCCGGATAGACGCTCCGTCAGCTCCGGCGCGGTGCCGTACTCCACGGTGACCATCTGATCGGACCTGCGGCGGAAAACCTCGAGGATGGGGCCGACCGCCGGCTCCATCGCGCCGGCGCTCAGCACGACAAGCTCCGCCGCGGCCGCAGCGCCTGCGGTCGCGAGGAGCAGCAGGAGAACGGCCGTGAAACGGCGGCCGCGAAGCCTGGTGCGCGGTGATGAGGCGAGATGTTCAGCGGTCATGAAGGCCGAGTGTTACCTCCGCACCGTGAACTTCTGCAGCCGCTTGCCCGTGTCCACCTCACCCGTGTAGACGTTCCCCTGCGAATCGGTCACCACCTGGTGCACCCAGTGGAACTGTCCCGCGTTGCGGCCGTTGCGCCCGAACGAACCGACTACCTTGCCGTCGTCACGGTTGAGGATCCAGATCACGTTGTTGCGGCCGTCACCCACGAGCAGGTAGCGCTGCGCCGTGTCGTTCGAGAACGCCACCGTCCAGGCGGCGCCGTTCGCACGCGTGTCCGGCGCCACGAAGAACTCCTTGACGAACTTCCCCTGGCGCGTGAACACCTGCACGCGATTCGACGTGCGGTCGCAGACGTAGACGAAGCCATCGCGTGAGACGCGCACGCAGTGCACGGGACCGAGGAACTGCGCCGAAGGAGACTGGCCAGGTGCATAGGCGGGCAGGCTGCCGTTGTCGATGCCGCTCAGTGGAATCCCGTAGGCGCCCCAGCCGCGCTTGAACGCGCCGGTCTGCAGATCGAGCACCATCACGCGCCGGTTGCCGTAGCCGTCGGCCACGAACAATTCGCCCGCGTTCTCGTCGGCATCGAATGCGGCGATACGGCCGAAATAGCCGGTCTCCTGATTGTTGTCGGCGCCGCCGGCCGGCCGGCCGTACGTCGCGAGGAGCTTCCCGTCGTTGTCGAACTTCAGGATGACGCGGTCTTCGGGAACGTTGTTGGCTGCCGCGGCGTTACCCGCGAGCCACACGCTGCCGCTCTTGTCGACGAAGATCGCGTGCTCGCTGGCCGGCCAGCCCGGCGCGTGCCGGGGGCCACCCCATGACTTCACGAGGTTTCCGGCCCGATCGAAGACGAGCACCGATGGCGCCGCCTTGCAGCACGTGGATACCGGCGGCGTCAGCTCGGCGCCCCGCTCGTCGTCAGTGAGACTGCGAGGCCGCTGGAAGACCCAGATCCGATCCTGGCTGTCGACGGCCATGCCGCCGACCTGACCGATCGCCCAGTTGTTCGGCAGCTCCTTCGGCCAGGACGGGTCGACGACGTAGGTGGGAACGCTCTGCGCGCGGAGTGTCACGAGCGCGATGACCAGCGCGATGAACATTGCGACTGTTCGCCGTCCGGACACTTCGGCCTCCCGCGCTCAGAAGGGGGAAGCGACCTGCCCCCTTAAGGATTCAGGTCGCTCAACGTCCGGCGGCGGCAGCAGCTGGCTGCCGGCTGCCGGCGACGGGCTTGGATTCGAGCAGAATGCGCAGCACCCGTCGTAACGGCTCTGCGGCGCCCCACAGCAGCTGATCGCCAACCGTGAACGCCGTCAGGTATTCGCCGCCCATCGCCAGTTTCCGCAGGCGCCCGATTGGTACGTGGAGGCGTCCCGTCACGGCCGCCGGCGTCAGCTCGCGCAGCGACGCGTCCTTGTCGTTCGGGATCACGCGCACCCATTCGTGTGCCGAGGCGAGGATCGATTCGATCTCGACGAGCGGCAGATCGCGCGTCAGCTTCACCGTCAGCGCCTGGCTGTGGCACCGCATCGACCCGATGCGCACACAGAGACCGTCCATGGCGATTGGCTGCGCCTGACTGCCGAGAATCTTGTTGCCCTCGGCCATCGCCTTCCACTCTTCCTTGCTCTGGCCGTTGCCGAGGTCCTTGTCGATCCAGGGGAGCAGGCTGCCGGCAAGCGGGTAGCCGAACTGCGCGGTGGGGAAGGCGCTGCTCCGAATCGTGTCGGCGATGGTCCGATCGATGTCGAGGATCGACGAATCGGCATCCGCCAGCAGCGTGGCCACCGAGGCGTGTGTCGCGCCCATCTGTGCCGCCAGCTCGCGCATCTGCTTGGCGCCGGCGCCCGATGCCGCCTGGTACGTCATCGCCGTGACCCATTCCACGAGTCCCTCGCGGAAGAGGCCGGACATCGCCATCAGCATCAGGCTGACCGTGCAGTTGCCGCCGATGTAGTTGCGGACGCCGTTCTCGATGGCGAGGTCGATCACCGTGCGGTTGACCGGGTCGAGCACGATCACCGCATCGTCGGCCATGCGCAGGGACGAGGCGGCATCGATCCAGTAGCCGGTCCAGCCGGCGGCGCGCAGCTTCGGAACGATCTCGTTCGTGTAGTCGCCACCCTGGCAGGAAATCAACACGTCGCAGGCAGTCAGCTCGCGAATGTCGGTCGCGTTTTTCACTGCCGGCGCCGCCTTGCCGATGGCCGGCGCCGCCGCGCCAGCCTGCGAGGTGGAGAAGAACACAGGGTTGATGAGATCGAAATCGGCTTCCTCGCGCATGCGCTGCACGAGGACGGAGCCGACCATTCCGCGCCATCCGATGAGGCCGACTGTCATGGTCATGAGTGCCCCATATTTTAAGGCACAATGCTCCGAACCACTCCGTATGTCCCCATCAATGACGGCTATCGACAACGGGGACGAACGGCGCCTGCTGTCCCACGTGTGTCCGCCGGACTGGCGCAACCCTCGCCCGGCGCCCCTCTACGACCTGGTCGTGCTCGGCGGAGGAACAGCGGGACTGGTCACCGCCGTGGGAGCTGCCGGACTTGGCGCGCGTGTCGCGCTGGTCGAGCGCGCGCGCCTCGGCGGTGATTGCCTGAACACGGGGTGCGTCCCGTCGAAAGCGCTGCTCCGGGCCGCGCGGGCGGTCCGCGACGCGCGGGCGTCGGAGGCCGTCGGCGTCCACGCGACGGTGTCGGTCGACTTCGCCGCCGTGATGGCGCGGGTCCGGGCGGCGCGCGAGGCGCTCGCGCCACACGATTCAGCGGCGCGCCTGACGACGCTCGGCGTCGATGTGTTTTTCGGAGCTGCGGCGTTCTCGACGCCCCGAACGATCGATGTGGGCGGCACCACGCTGACCTTTCGCCGTTCGGTGATCGCGACCGGCAGCCACCCGGTTATCCCCGCCATCAGTGGCCTGTCGCCCGAGATGTGCCTGACGACCGACACGCTCTTCGATCTCCAGCGGCAGCCGGAATCGCTCGCGATCGTCGGGGCCGGGCCGGTGGGCTGCGAGATGGCGCAGGCGTTCGCGCTGCTCGGTACGAACGTGGTGCTGATCGAATCGGCGTCTCGCGTGCTCCCGCAGGAGGATCCTGACGCGTCCGCGGTGGTCGCGCGCGCGCTCACGCGTGCGGGCGTCACGATCATCACGGGATCGGCGGTCGAGCGCGTCACTCGCGACACGCCTCGGCTTCAGATCTCAGTCGGAAATCGGACGTTTGCGACTGCCTCGACGTTGATCGCCGCTGGCCGAGCCCCTTCCGTGTCCGCTCTCAACCTCACGGCTGCTGGTGTCGGCGCCAACGAACGCGGTGTCATCGTGGATGACTGCCTGCGCACGAGCAACCGTCGCATCTTCGCGGCAGGCGACGTCTGTTCGCCGTACCGCTACACACACGCGGCGGACGCGATGGCCCGTATCGTTGTCCAGAATGCGCTGTTTCCGGGTCGAGCGCGGGCGAGTGCGCTGCTCATCCCACGGTGCACGTACACGATGCCGGAGGTCGCGCACGTCGGCGCGGACGCCCGCGCTGCCGGCATGCAGGCGATCACGATTCCGCTCGATGCGCTCGACCGCGCCGTCGTCGATGCCGAGACCGACGGCTTCGTGCGCATCGTTCACAAGCGCGGCCGCGTCCACGGCGCGACGATCGTCGCTCCCCATGCCGGCGATCTTGCCGGCCACTTTCCAGCACAGTGGGATCCGAAGCTTGGAATTCACGTGACTTGAAGTCGCGGC
>JADMIO012736444.1_pt1 | contig 31566 bp, 25 predicted proteins | sample 8958161 | NCBI WGS metagenome assembly JADMIO01 (sample SAMN16585339, study PRJNA669376) | soil metagenome | isolation source: Crop rotation soil | place: USA: Cullars Rotation, Alabama | collected 2011 | reverse complement strand
GCCGCGACTTCAAGTCACGTGAATTCCAAGCTTCGGATCCCACTGTGCTGGAAAGTGAGGTATTGGTAGAAGCCCAAGGTCGATAAGGGCAGGCGGCGGGCGGCCCCGTTGAAGAAGAACAGCGGGGCCAGGGTGATGGCGCCCGCGCCTATCAGCAGGGCCATGGGCGCGCCGCCGGAAGCGAAGGACTGGGGCTCATGGCGCCAGGCCAGCCAGGCGAGGTATCCCGCCGCAAAGGGGGCCAGCCACAGGGTCTCGACGCCCAATCCGATCAGGGAATCCACCCCCAGGCGCTTCTTCACGTATCCGTACAAGGCGAAGGAAACGGCCAGCCCCAAGGCCACCCAAGGCAATCCATCATGGTGGAACCCCAGGACCAGCACGCCCAGGCCGGCCAGGATCACAGCCAGGACCTGCACGCGCGACAGTTTCTCCCGCATGAGGGTCACGCCCAGCCCCACGCTCATCAGCGGATTGATGTAATACCCCAGGCTGGCCTGCACCAGCTCTCCCCGGTACACGGCCAGGATGTAAATCGCCCAATTGCAGCCGATGAGCACGGCGCTGAGGCCGAGCAGCGCGCGTTTCCGGCGGTCGGCCAGCACGCGCAGGAAATCCGGCAGGCGCCGGAGCGGCATGGCGATCAACAGGATGGTGGCGGCCGACCAGAGCACGCGATGGGCGAGGACCTCTCCCAGGGGAATGCCGTGAAGGGCCTTCCAATAAATGGGAAGCAGCCCCCAGAGGACGTAGGCGGCCAGGGCGAACCAGACGCCGCCGCGGGGCTGGGAGGGATTGGACATGGTATGGGCGCGCTTTACATCCGGTTTCCCCAAATGTAACACGATATGGTCCGGCGTGGAGATGGCGTGGCGGCGACCCGGCGCCTTTTCACGGGCCGCGGGCCGCTACTTGAAATCGTGGAGGACCCACACGTCGCCGGCGGAGGTGACGTAGATGCCGCATCCCACCTGGCTATGCCTGCCCTTGATGTTCTCGTAATGCCCGCCGCCGGGGCCTTCGGCCCACATCATCTTGGCGCCTTCGGCGACCACGGCGGCCACGGTCCGGTAGCTCTTGAGGGGCCAGCCGGGGACGGCGTTCTCCGCGTCGGAAGGGACCGCGCCTTTGCTGAAGGCGCTGAAGTGGCCGTGGGCGGCGTCGCGTTCGGAATCGTACCTGGCCCCCTGGTCGGCGAAGGCTTCCAGGCTCCGGGACCAGGCCAGCGGCCCCAGGCCCACTTTGGCGCGGTAGGCGTTGATCGTATCCAGGCAGAGCTTCTTTTCCGCGGCGTACCGGGCCGTGTCCGTGGCGGAACCGGCCATCGTCAGGACCAGGCCCTTGGCGCCGGCGACGCCTTGCGGAAACGTCCCCTCCTGGAAATGCGCCATGCTTATGGTCAGGGTATGGGCAGCGGTCTTATGCAGCCTCGGCGGAGCGGGCGGGCGCTCCGGAGCGGAAGCGGCGGCCTGGGCCGAGGCGGGAGGGCGCTTGAGCGGCGCGTCGCTCCCCGGAAAGGATTTGCCGGCCCGCGCGACCCCGGTGGGGGCGGCCAGGAGCAGGGCAGCGGCCCTGCGGGGGCCGGAGGCAAGGCGGCCCGTGAGCAGGTAACGATCGGGAAGGCCTGGCGCGGCGACGGACGCGGGGGAAGGAGGGGCAAAAGGCAGGCTGGGCTCCGGATCCGGGTATGGGAAAATCGCCGCGGCATTGCCGGCCAGGTTGAACGTTCCGTCCAGGCCGGACTGGCCGACCAGTTCGCCGCCATCCAGCCTTATCAACGCCCAGGGAATCGCGGCTCCGGAAGAGTCGACCACCTTGCCCGAGAAGGTGAACGCTTCCGCGCGCGGACGATGGGGCGCAATCGCCACGGCGATGGCGAGGAGGGGCAGGAACGGAACCCAAATGGTTTTCCGGAAATTTCCGGGCACGAAGCCGGACATGGGCAGCCTCCGTAAAATGGAGCATGGCGAATGGAATCAGACTCCTACCACGGACGAGGATACGGCCGGGTCCAACCTGTCCTCAGTATAGACTTCAGTACCGGCGATTGCAATCGGAAAGGGCGCGCGCATTCCGCCCCGATCCCGCGGTAAGCGGAACTAATCGAGCCGTTTCAGCCTCCGGGCGAGCAAAGCATCCAAGGCGAGCAGGCCGGGTCCGGACACGATGAGCCAGATCAGCAGGATCAGATAGAGGAATTCGGAAAACCCGATCAGGTCCGAAAAGCCGTGCAGCTCATCCCGCTTGGCCGTGGCGATGGCCACGATCATGATGACGGACAGGGGGACCGAAGCCAGCCGGGTGAACAGGCCGCCGATCAGCAGCAGGCCGCCGGCGAATTCCGTGGTGGCGACCAGATGGGCCTGGAACCCCGGGGCGGGAAGTCCCAGATCGGCGAAGAAGGCGGCGACCTTGTCGAGATGGTGGAGTTTTCCCCATCCGGATTCCACGAACACCCAGCCGACCACGATGCGGGCGATCAGGGGCGGCAGCCAGGCGAAGAAGCCCAGCAGGCCGCGGAGGCGATTGATGAGTTGCGCCGAAGCCGACATATACCGATTCCTTCCGAGCGCGGACGCGCTCGGTCGCTGAAGGTAGCAATCGGAGGATAGGTCCCCGCCAGGGCGGGGATGTTACAGCGCCGGATCGATACCCAAAGTCCCGGTTAGGCTTTGCAGGTACCCGGAACCGGCGGCGGCGCGCAGGTTTTTGTCGGCGACCGCCAGGCGGCGGGACAGGCCCAGCCGGTTGGCCGCCGCGCGATTGCCTTCCGCGCCCATGAACCCTTTCAGGTAATCCCGGTGGCGGGACCAGAGCAGCTTGTCCTTTTCCTGCTGGCGCGCCAGGCGCGCGCGGTACCACGGGGACTTGAGCATTTCCGAGGCGGTGAACATCCTGCGCAGTTCCGGACTGCGCAGGGTGAGGCCCTGCCAGGAGCCCTTCGCCATGATGTGCAGGAGCGCCTTCAGGGGAGGGCAGGCCCTTTCCACGCTCCCGTCCTCGCAGTAGAGTTGCGCGGCCGCGCGCTGGGCCTCCGCGATGTTCTCCAGGCCGTCGGCGAAGTCCTCCCGGCTCTGCAATTCCGGCTCCAGCATGTCGTCGGGGAAAACGGCCAGGGGATCGGAGAAGATGCGCCCTAGGAACGCGTGCACGAAGCGCGCGTTGATCCGGTAGCCGAGCCTGCCGGCGGAGACCGTCTTTCTCCCGATCTTCAGGTCCGGGACCGGGGACAGGTAACCGGCCGCCACCAGCTTGCCGGCGTCGCGTTCTTCCGCGGACATGCGGCACCACAGCTCGGGGAGGAGCAGGCTCATGTCATGGTCCACCCGGTATTTGCCGCCGATGTGCCCGGCCGGGGTGGAGAAGACCTTCAGGTCCGTGAGGATGAAGGAAACCATCGCCGCGTTCAGATCGGCGGTGGGCCACAGGGCGTTGAAAGGCCCCTTGGTCAGGGCGCCTTCGGACCCGGCGCCCGTGGTGGACGGGGATTTGCCCGTGGGGCTGGCCACGAAATCCATGAAGGCTTCCGGCAGCTCCTGGAAGTGCAGGGGATTGTAGACCGCCAGGGGCTTGATGCCGGCTTCGCGATCGGGCGGGTTGTTGCGCCGGCCGATGAGCACCGCGTCCACGGGGTTGGATAGCGGCGCTTCCGCGGCGAGCTTGCGCTTGAGGCGGATGCCCGTCTGGGCCACGTACACGGAGAAGGGATCGACCAGATCGGGCCGGTTCTGCAGGTAGCGCACGTTGGCGCTGGGCTTGCCTTCGACCATTCGGGGCCGGGAGCTGCACGCGAACCAGCCGAAATCCTGGCGCGCGGCCTTTTCCACCAGCTGACGCATGGGCGGGGTGTATTTGCCCATGACGATGGCGTCCTGCAACATGTCGCGCGCCTCTTCCACGGGAAGCGGCTCGTAATTGGACATGAAGGTGTTGGACTCGGAGAGATCCTTCTCGGCCTGGCGGTCCATGCCCGGATGCACGGCATCGTCCGGGCGCTGGAAGAGGCGGTATTCGCAGTTCTGCACGTATTTGCGCGAAGCGGGCAAGGCCGGCTTCTTCCCGTTGCCGTTCGCCTCCGGGGCGGGCGCGTCGCTCGGCAGCACGGCCGAGGCGGTGATGTCGTCCTCGACCTGGAGCTTGTAGGCGGGCACGAAATCCGTGCGCAGGCGGAACACGCGCCAGTTGCCGTGCTCTTCGGTGCCCACCTTCAGGTAGCTGGAGGCCAGGCGGCGATGGTGGTAGCTCAACTCATGGCCGGGACGCCCGTCCACCACGTCCACGCTGAAGTGCGAACGGATGTCGTCGCCCCATTCGGGGCGGTAGAAACGCTTGATGGTGAAGACCAGGGAGCGGACGTGGGGCGGGATCTTCCGCAGCCAGCGGTTGTATTCCTCGGTGTATTCGGGGGAAGGGGTCAGCAGGCGCACCACGGAGCCCAGGGAGCGCGCGGAAGAGAGGATTTCCCGGCCGTGATGGGCCTTGCCCTTGGGCGCCACCTTGAAGCGGTTCCCGTAATCCCGGTGGAGGATCTTCTCGGCGGCCGCGAAATCCTTATCGTAGTCCTGGATGTAGAAGTTGCGGTAGAGGATGGATTCGGCGATGGACTTGGAGATCTCGCTCTTGCCGCCCCCGGACACGGTGCAGGGCTTGTGGCAGAGCAGGCCGTCGGCCACGGTGCCGATCAGGCGCCAGGTGGGCGCGTCCGGATGCTTCTCCATGCGCACCTTGTAGCCGCTGGGATAGATGTAGACGTGCTCCGGAAGGAGACGCAGGGACTTGGCCTTCCCCTCCTTGGTCCAGGTGATCTTCTGATCCAGCAGGAACATCTCCGCGTCCTCCGCCAGGTAGATCACCCGGGGATGGCGCTTGTCCACGCCGTAGCCGTCCGGATGGACCAGCATGTGGTCGCCCATCAGCTTCTTCACCTGCTTGAAGGAGTATCCCTTCTGGCGGATGTAGGACGCGTTGTGCTGGGTGAAATCGCCCAGGCTGTAGCTGGGGAATATCTGGGCCCCGCCCGCATGCTCCTCCTCGCTCACGCCGGTCAGGTTGCAGGCGAAACCGATCATGGTCTTCACCTCTTTCTTGCAATATCCGAAATAGTTGTCCGCGATGAGGGTGAGGATGACGCCGTCCGGGGAGGTGATGGTGGCCTTGAAGGCCTTGCCCTCGTTGTACGGCTCGGCGGGATCGCTCCAGCACATGCCGTGCTTCTTCTGGAGCGCCGTGGCCTCGGAGACGTGGGGCAGCCCCAGGTCCTTCTTGCGCATGCGGGTCAGGTGGGGGGCCAGGATGACGCAGCCGGTGACGCCGCAGAAGTGCTCAGGATCCAGTCCGGCGTCGTTCTCGGGCAGGTAGGGATCGCCCGCGTTCCCGAAGATGGATTCCACGAAATCCAGGTTGGCGACCAGGCTGCCGGGAGCGAAGAAGCGGATCTCCATGTCCCGGTAGGCGCGCAGGCCGGGCACTTCCGGGCCGATCAGGGGACGGATGAAGAGCGAGGTGAAGACGCGCGCGGGCCGCTTGAGGCCGGTGGTGAAAGGCAGCTCCAGCAGGCTGGCGGGGGGATTGAGGGCGTTCCACAGCAGGCCGGCGAACGCGGCCTTGGGCACGGCCTTCTTGTCGGCCGGGATGGGCAGGCCGCCTTCGCAAACGTGGAAGGTTCCCTTGGTGGTGCGCTTGTCCGTGGAGGGATTGTGCAGCACGCCCTGGACGGTGCGGTAGGACTTGAGGTATTCGGATTCGAAGCTGTCCCCTTCGGCCGGGATGGAAAGGGTGCGGGCCAGGCCGTGGAAATCCATGTGCAACGTGCGCAAGGGCAGGTCCAGGGGGCCCGGACGGGCCGTGTCCGCGAAATGCTTCCCGAGGAAGGCCTGCAGGCGCGCATCCAGCGGGCACAGGGGCTGGGGGTAGCCGCGGAACTTCTCCTGGAGCTTGCGGATGAGGTCCGCCGTATGCGCCATGAAATCCGGTCCATGGCCGTTGGCGGGAAGCTCCAGGCCCGTGGCCATCATCTTCAGGCGGATGACGGGAAGGATCCGTTCCGAGTCCGGCGTCACCGATGCGCCTTGCTCGAATCCCAGTCGCGTGCGCGAATGCGTCGTATTCATGCTTCCTCCGTCGTTATCCCTGGATTCACCGCCGCGCCCGCCCGCGTAGCATAGCAGGAAGTCGCCACTTCGAGTGAGGAAATATAATCCCGCACCGGCGATTCCGAGCCGCCGGACCTCAGGCCATGGGCGCGGCCGGGCCCGGCTTTCCTCAAGTTTCCCCAGGCCGCCGGGCATTCCATTTTTTGGGAAGCCCGGCTACTGCTGGAACTGTTGTTGCGACTGCGTGTCGAGCGCGAAAAAGGTCTCGAAGATGCCTTCGCCCACTTGGTTCAGGCCCGTCTGCAAATCGTCCAGGAATTCATGTAGCCCCTGGGAGATGATTTCCTCCACGTTGGTGTAGGCCAGGTTGGCCCTGAGGCGGGCCACGTTCTTCTCCGCGTTGTTGCGGAAGGAGCCCATGGGCGTCCCCGAGAGGTTCAGCAGGCATTCTTCCGCGCGCTCCAGGCAATACAGGATGGCGCGCGGGAACTCCCGGTCCAGAACCAGGAATTCCACCACCTTTTCCGGCACGATGCGGCCATGGCGCCTGCGGAACATTTCGTAGCCGCTCACCGAATGCAGCAGGGCGGCCCACAGCAAATCGTCCACCACGGAACCCACGTCCGCAGGATTGGGCAGCAGGATGAAATACTTCACGTCCAGGATGCGCGAGGTCTGGTCGGCGCGCTCCAGGAAACGGCCCAGCTTGAGGAAGTTCCACTCCTCCCCGCGCGACATGGTGGACTCCACGATGCCTTCGAACAGGTAGCTGGCGGTGCGGATTTCGCTGAAGAAATCATGGGGCGATTCCGCCGCGCGCCGGCGCGCCTCGGAGGAGTTCAGGTAATGGTAGAACTTGTTGAGATGCTCCCAGGCCTCCAGGGCCAGAGACCCGCGCACCTGGCGGGCGTTCTCGCGGGCGTTCGTCACGCAGGAGACGATGGAGTTGGGATACTCCTGATCGAAGGCCAGGAAGCGCATGATGGCCGCGCCGCGATCGCGCGCCGCCATTCCCTCGCCGTATTTCTCCAGGAACAGCGCCTGGTCCCCGGCCGCAGCCACCAAGGGCATCCATTGCTTGCCGGGATTGTTTGGCCCGTCCAGGGAAGCCTCCAGGCTCACGTCCACGTACCGCGCCACGTTTTCCGCGCGCTCGATGTAACGGGCCATCCAATATACGGAATCGGCGACACGGCTCAACACTAGATCGCCGCCTTGGTAAGGGGGGCATGGGTCTGGGTTTGCATGCCTTGTGCCTGGGTTTGCAGCCCATGCATCTGGGTCTGCGTCCCGTTGAGGCGCGCGCCATCCGCGTGGTCGGCCGCGAGGCCGGCAAGCGGAGCGGGCTCCATGGGCAAGACCCAGGTATCCTTGCTGCCGCCTCCCTGGGAGGAGTTCACCACCAAGGATCCTTTCTTGAGCGCCACGCGCGTGAGCCCGCCCGGCATCACGTAGATGTCCCGGCCGTACAGGACGAAGGGGCGCAGGTCCACGTGGCGGCCTTCGCATTGGTCCCCCACGATCACCGGGGAGCGGGACAGCGACAGGGTCCGCTGGGCGATGAAGTTGCGTGGGTTGTCCTTGATGCGTTCGGCCCATTCGGCCAGGACGGCCTTGGTGGAATGCGGCCCGATGAGGACGCCGTAGCCGCCGGAATCGTTGGCGGTCTTGATGACCAGCTCGGACATATGCTCCAGCACGTACTGCCGCTCCTCCGGGACCCAGCACATATAGGTATCCACGTTGGGCAGGAGGATCCGCTCGCCCAGGTAGTATTCGATGATCTTGGGGACGTAGGCGTAAATCACCTTGTCGTCCGCCACGCCGGTGCCGGGAGCGTTGCAGATGGCCACCTTGCCGGCCCGGTAGACTTCCATCAATCCGGGCACGCCCAGCAAGGAGTCCGAGCGGAAGGCGCGCGGATCCAGGAAATCGTCGTCGATGCGGCGGTAGAGCACGTCCACGCGCTTGAAACCGCGGGTGGTGCGCATGTACAGGTACCCGTCGCGAACGGTCAGGTCGCCGCCGGTGACCAGTTCCACGCCCATTTGCTGGGCCAGGAAGGAGTGCTCGAAGTACGCGGAGTTGTAGACGCCGGGCGTGAGGATGGCCACGCAGGGCACCTCGCCGGAGCGTTGGCCCATGAACTGGAGCATGTCCAGCAGCTTGCTGGGGTAATCTTCAACCGGACGCGGGTTGATGGCGCCGAAGATCTGCGGAAAGGTCCGCTTCATCACCTGGCGGTTGCCGATCACGTAGGAGACGCCGGAAGGGCAGCGGATGTTGTCCTCGAGCACGAAGAGCCGTCCGTCCGCGTCCTTCACCAGGTCCGTGCCCGTGATGTGGCACCAGACGCCCCAGGGGGGATTGAGGCCTTGGCAGGCCTTGAGGTACCCTTTGGCGGACTTGATCAGGTCCAATGGGACGATCCCGTCTCGGACGATGCGCTGATCGTGGTAGATGTCGTCCAGGAAGAGGTTGAGGGCATGGATGCGCTGGCGCAGGCCCTTTTCGATGAATTCCCATTCCCCGGCTTCCACGATGCGCGGCAGGATGTCGAAAGGGAAAATCCGTTCCAGGCCGGCGTTGCTGTTGTAGACGTTGAAGGTGATGCCCAGATCCAGGAAGGCCTTCTCGGCCGCCAATTGCCTCCGGTTCAATTCGCCGTCGGGCATGGACTCCAGGGTTTGCACCAGGAATCCCGCCGTGGGCCTGGGCTTGCCAATGGCTTCGAATACTTCGTCGTAAAAATCACCGGGGTTGTATCCGTCTAATTTCATGGGTTGGTCTCCCCTTCCGACTTTAGCAATTCCCAATCCAGCGGAGAATCGCGCCGGGGTGAAGGTGGAAATGGCGGAATCCGGGGATTCATCCGCTTTTTCCCAGGTCGGCAGGTGACAATACCTTACATTGTCCGGGTTTTGTCGCGAATGGGAAGCGTAGTGGCCGGGGGGAAGGGCCTTCGAACGGGCCGTTTCAAGGGCGCCGGTCCGGATCCGGAAGGTCCGGAGATCCCCGTAGTCCCGCCGGTATCAGGGCGTTCCGGGATTTGCCGGAGCGGATCCCGATCCTCTTCCCGCCACCGTAAAACATCCGTTACCGTATCATAAAAGTTACCATATCGGGAAGCGTCCGCGCCATCGCATGACAATAACGCCGATCGCGTCCGGATTTGTCCGGTAATGTTGCCTTTCCGCTGCGGATTGTCCGAGTGGATCGCGCGGATCCGCGCAAACACACGAATGCGGGCATGGCATGGTATTCGCGATTCGCAGCCGGATATGAAAGGAAACCCACATCCATGATCAGGAAGACATTCCTCACCCTGACCGGGGCCTTGGCCCTCGGCATTTCCGCCTTCGCCCCCCGCACGGCCCATGCCGCCGCGTGGAGCAGCACCAACATCGAGTATCTCTACGGTTGGAACTATCGCATTACGGATAGGGAAGCCGGTATCATCACCCTCGAGCACGTGAGCGGTTTCGCCTACGGGGACAACTTCTTCTTCGTGGACATCACCAACCCCGTGCAGGAAAAGATCAAGGCCGAAGCCTTGTACGGCCAGTGGAATCCGCGCTTCAGCCTGGGCAAGATAAGCGGCGCCAGCATGTCCCTGGGTCCCGTCAGCGACGTCCTCGTCACGGGCGAGCTGGGTTATGGCGCCAACCTGGGCGGCTACCAGCGGGAATACAATTACGGCGTGGGCTTCGATCTGAAGGTCCCGGGAGTGCCGGTGCTGGCCATCAACTTCTGGGTGCACGACGCGGTGGGCCTGGAAGGGGTCACCTACCAGATCTCCCCGTATTGGGGCGCTCCCTTCCACATCGGGACCGTGGGCTTCCTGTTCGAGGGATTCCTGGATTATATCGGCGAGGAAGGGGAGGCGGGCAAGCAGGGCGGCGTGTCGCATGCCAATCTCGTCACCCAGCCCCGGCTCCTGCTGGACGCGGGAAGCCTTTTCCAAAAGGAAGGCAACCTGTTCGTGGGCACGGAGGTGGCCATGTGGTTCAACAAGTTCGGGTTAGAGGACGTGAACGAAATCGTGCCCCAGGCCATGGTGAAGTGGGTTTTCTGAAAAGGGGCGTCCGGTTTCCGCCGGAGGGTACGTAACATGAACGTCACCATGCGCGGCATCACCAAGCGCTTCGGCGAGGTGGTGGCCAACGACGGCGTAGACCTGGACGTGAAGGCGGGCGAAGTGCTCGCCCTTCTCGGCGAGAACGGGGCGGGCAAGAGCACCGTGATGAAGATCCTGTACGGGTTCTACCGTGCCGATTCCGGCGCCATCACCGTGGACGGGAAGCCGGCTTCCATCGCCTCCCCCAAGGAGGCCATGGCCCTGGGCATCGGCATGGTGTTCCAGCAATTCAGCCTGATCCCGGCGCTGAGCGTGATGGAGAACCTCATGTTGGCCTACCCTCGGACGCCGTGGTGGCTGCGGCGGAAATCGCAGCGCTGGGACGGGATGCTCGAGCGCCTGGAGAAGATGGCGCCGGACATCGACCCCAAGCGCATGGTGCGCGATCTGGCGGTGGGTGAAAGGCAACTCGTCGAACTGGTCAAGGTCCTGAACCAGGAGGCGCGCCTGGTCATCCTGGATGAGCCTTCGTCGGTCCTCACCCCCACCGAGACCCGCCGGCTCTGGGAACAGGTGCGCCTGCTTTCCGCCGCCGGGCACGGGGTGGTGTTCATCACCCACAAATTCGAGGATGTGGAGGCATGCGCGGACCGGGCGGCGGTGATGCGCCAGGGCAGGCTGGTGGACACGGTGCCGGCCGCGGGCAAGAGCGTGAACGACTTCGTGCACCTGATGATGGGACATGGGGACTTCAGGGAAGCCAGCGCCCTGCCGCCGCCCACCGGGACCGCTCCCCGGCTCTGGGTCAAGGGGCTGTCCGCCAAATCAGGATCTGCCCAGGTGCGGAACATCGATCTCAAGCTGGTCCCGGGGGAAATCCTGGGCGTGGCGGGCGTGGCCGGCAACGGCCAGTTCCTGCTGGCGGAGACCCTTGCCGGGCGGCACGCCCCCGAGGCGGGGGAAATCATCCTGGACGGCGAACCGTTGAGCCGGGAGGCGGGCTTCCTGCCGGACGACCCGCGCGTCGCCTATATCCCGGAGCAGCCGGCCGTAAACGGCGTGGCCGCCGACCTCGATCTCTCCGTGAACCTGGCCCTCAAGAAAATCCGCACGCTGCCTTTCTTTCCCGATTGGAAAGGCATGCGCAAGGCGGCCGAGGATCTCATACACCGTTTCGACGTGCGGCCGCCGAATCCCGACCTCATGGCGGGCGGCCTGTCCGGCGGCAACGTGCAGAAGCTGGTCATCGCGCGCGAGCTTTCCGGCAAGCCCGCGTTCGTGGTCGCCTGCTATCCCACCATGGGCCTGGACCTCTCGGCCTCCAAGGCCGTCTACGAAGCCCTTTTCCGGCACGCCGCCGAAGGCGCCTGCGTGATCTGGATCTCCGAAGACCTGGACGACCTCCTGGCTTACGCCCATCGCATCGCGGTGTTGTCGCGGGGGAAAATCGCGGGCGTGCTGCCGGCCGCGGAAGCGGACCGGGAGCGGGTGGGATTGCTCATGACCGGGCATGGCGGCGAGGGGGACAAGACCCTGGCGCAAGCGATTTCCGCGGCTTCCGCGGAGACCGCCGTAACGCCTGCGGCCACCGTTACCCCTGCGACCGCCGTTACCCCTGCGGTCGCCGCCACTCCCGCAGCGGCCTCTCCCTCCAAGGCCACGGCGGGCGCGGTATGATCGTCCCCCTGATTAAAGAGCCGCCCAAGGCATCCGGCTTCGTCAAGCCACCCCTGCGCCTCCCGGGCCTGACGGTGATCGCCGCCGCCTTGGGATTCCTGGCGCTCGGCTCGATCTTCTTCCTGATGGTGGGCCAGCCTCCCTTGGCCACTTTCCTGGCCATGATCAAAGGCGCCTTCGGAGACGGCTATTCGCTGTCCGAGACCTTGGTCAAGACCGCGCCCATCCTGCTCTGCGCCACCGCCGCGGCCCTGCCCGCGCGCCTGGGTCTCATCTCCGTGGGCGGCGAAGGCCAGCTCTACATGGGGGCCATGGCCGGCACCGGCCTGGTGCTGGCCCTCCCCGGCGCGCCCATATACGCCCTGCTTCCCCTGATGCTGCTGTTCTCGGCGGCGGGCGGAGCCGCCTGGGCCTTGATTCCGGCCTTCCTGAAGGCGCGCATGAATGTGAACGAAACCATCACCACCCTGCTGTTCAACTACGTGGCCTCCTTGTTCGTGGACTTCCTGGTGTACGGGCCTTGGAAGGATCCGAACAACCTGGGCTGGCCCGCCACCATTAACTTCCCCGACGCGGCCAAGATCCCGGCCCTGTTCGGCACGCGCGCCCACGTGGGGCTGATCTTCGGCCTCCTGGCGGCCGCGGCCCTGTTCGCGCTCACCGCGCGCACCCGCTGGGGCACCTGCCTGCGGCTCTTGCGCAGCAACCGCCGCGTGGCCGAAGGCATCGGCCTCAGCTATGGCAAGCAAGCCGTGCTGGTGGTATGCCTGGGCGGCATGCTGGCCGGCGTGGCGGGAATCTGCGAGACCTCGGCCATCCAGGGCCGCCTGCAATCCGGCATTTCCAACGGCATGGGCTTCAGCGGGTTCCTGGTGGCGTGGATGGCGGGCGGGAACTTCCTCCGCATCATTCCCTTGTCCTTGCTGTTGGGAGGGCTGTTGGCCAGCGGGGACAGCCTGCAAATGTTCGCGGGACTGCCTTCTTCCGCTTCCCTGGTGCTCCAGGGCCTGCTGTTCGCCAGCGTGCTGGCCGCCGGCAGCCTCAAGGCGCGGAAAGGGGGCGAGCGTGTCTGAGTTCGAAGCCGTCGCGGGCGGGTTCCTGATTTCGGCGCTGCGGAGTTCCACGCCGTTGCTCTGGGTGCTTTTGGGCGAGATCACCACCCAGCGGGTGGCGGTGGTGAACCTGGGCGTGGAAGGCCAGATGCTGGCCGGCGCCCTGGCCGGGTTCGCGGCCACCTTGGCCACGGGCAATCCCTGGATCGGCCTGGCCGCGGGCGTCGCCGCCGGAATGGCGCTCTCGTCCGTGCATTCCCTGCTCTGCGTGGGACTCAAGGCCAACGCCTTCGCCAGCGGCCTGGCGGTGTGGATGCTCGGCTTCGGCCTGAGCGCCTTCTACGGCATCCCCTACGTGGGCCAGAAGATCAACGGCTTCCGGGCCTTCACCCTGGGGCCCCTGGACCATCTTCCCTTCCTCGGCGCGCTCGTCGCGCAGACCACGCCCACCGTGGCCTTGGGCCTGGCGGCCTCGCCGCTGCTGGGATGGTGGCTGTACCGGACCCGCACAGGACTTTCCTTCCGCGCCGTGGGCGAATCCCTCGCTTCCGCCAAGGCGCTGGGATTCAAGACCGCCCGCGTGCAGGTGCTCGGCATCCTGGCGGGGGGCGCCTTTTCCGGAATGGGGGGCGCCGCGCTCTCCGTGGACTATACGCGCAATTGGGTGGAAGGCATGACCCAGGGACGCGGACTGGTGGCGGTGGGCCTGGTGATCGTCGCGCGCTGGAACCCTTACCTGGCCATTCCCGCAGCCCTGCTCTTCGGCGGCGCGGAGGCCCTTACCTTGCGCATGCAGACCGCGGGCGTGCCCATCTCCTCGCATCTGCTGCATACCTTGCCTTATCTCGCCTCCCTGGCCGTGCTGGTCTTGAGCTATTCCCGCGCCAACAAAGAGGGCGGCACTCCCGCCGGCCTGAGCGCCGTCTTCTCCCAGTCCCAATGAACCCCTCCGGAAAGGAAACCACCATGGGTCTCTTCAAGAAAGCATTCCTCACCTTCGCCATCACGTCCCTGGCCGCGGCGCCGGCATCCGATGCGGCGGGCGCGGAAACCAAGATCGGCTACATCTACGTGGGGCCCAAGAACGACTACGGCTACAACTACGCCATGGACCAGGGGCGCCTGTACGTGGAGAAGAACATGCCCGGGATCAAGACCCTGGCCTTCGAGAACGTGCCCGAGAACGCGGAGGTCGAGCGCGTCATGGAGCGCATGATCAAGGGCGGCTGCACCATCATCTTCCCCACCAGCTACGGGTACCTGGATCCGGCGCTCACCGTGGCCAAGAAGTACCCCAAGGTGACCTTCATGCACGGCGGCGGCTTCAAGTCCTCGGCCAACCTGGGCACCTTCTTCGCCGGCATCGACGACGCCATGTACCTGGCCGGGATCACGGCCGGTTCCATGACCAAGACAAACAAGCTCGGCTTCCTGGCGGCCCACCCCATCCCCCAGGTGCTGCGCAACATCAACGCCTTCACGCGCGGCGCGCAGTCCGTGAACCCGGCGGCCACCACCACCGTGGTATGGACCGGCACCTGGTCCGATCCGGGCAAGGAGGCGGAAGCCGCCAACTCCCTGGTGGATGCGGGCGCGGACGTGCTTACCGGGCACGTGGACAGCCCCATCACCTATACCCAGACCGCCGAGAAGCGCGGCGTGATGGTGGTCGGCTACCATGCGGACGCGGGCAAGTTCGCGCCCAAGGGCTGGCTGGTGGGCGCGGTGTGGAATTGGGGCCCGATGATGTCCCGCATCGTCAAGTCCGTGAAGGACGGCACCTGGAAGCCGGAGCATATCCGCGGCGACCTGATGGCCGGGGACGCGGGGCTTTCCGCCTTCGGGCCCATGGTGCCCGCCAAGGTCAAGGACATGGTGACGGCCAAGGAGAAGGATTTCAAGTCCGGCAAGGCCAGGCTCTGGCTGGGACCCATCGCCAAGCAGGACGGCGCCGAAGTCGCGCCCAAGGACTCCTTGCTGGCCATGGCCAGGCTGGAGGGGATGGATTTCCTCGTCAAAGGCGTGGTGGGAACGGTCAAATAGGATGGAAGAGCTGTGCACATCCGATTCGCTTTGAGCGAGGGAAAAGGCGGGAACGATGAAGGCGGGAACGATGCAAATGGAAACCGGAACGTCCCTTTCGTCGCATAGGGCGCATGGCGTGGCCATGCCGCGCATGCGCTTCCATCTGGACATGGCCAGCGTCCGGGCCGAAGAGACGGCGCATCGCGTCTGGAGCGAGGAGGGCTGCCTGGCCCTGGTCCACTGGCGGGCGCCGATGCGGTTCCTCTGACCGACGCCGCATGAAACCGTATTTTCCGCCCCCGCGAGCGAGGGTCCGTTATCATCTGACCGCGGAGCCCGCGCTGGATAGCGATGGCCCCTGGAGCCCTTATCATCCCGGCATTTCCATGCGCGTCCTATGCGGGGAAGCGTCCGGTCCCTGCGTGGCGCTGCTGCGCTACGCCGCGGGCGGGGCCATGCCCCGGCACATCCACCTGGGCGATGAGCACGTGTTCGTGCTGGAGGGGAAGTCCGCCGATGACAATGGCGAATGCGGCCCGGGCGATTATCTCTTCAATCCGGCGGGGTCCTCGCGCAGGGTCCGGAGCCGGGAGGGATGCCTGCTCCTGATCCACCGGCTGGGGCCGGTGCGCTTCCTGGCGGACGGCGAAATCCCGGGAAAGGGAAGCGATCAGTTCCGCGTCCGAACGCTCCTGGAGGGACCGGAATCCGGGAATCCGGCCTGGACGGAGTTGCGGCCGGGGGTGCGCATTCGCACCCTGTACCGGGGCGGCCCCGGGGAATACCATGCCGCCCTGCTGCATTATCTTCCCGGGACCCGCATCGATCGCCATGAGCACGTGGACATGGAGCATATCTTCATCCTGGCCGGAACGCAGCGGGATGAACATGGAAGTTACGGGACGGGAACCTACATCCACAATCCGGCGGGGACCTCCCACGAGGTCCGCAGCGATCATGGCTGCCTGGCTTACGCCCATTGGCACGCTCCCGTGCGCTTTTCGGCCCCAGCAGGGGGATAACATGCTTGAACGGAAAAGGAGAGGGAAAATGGCGAGCTTCAGCGTGAAATCGGAACCCTATGATTGGCCCTTCGACGGAGGCGCGGATCCCCGCAAGCTCGCCCTCATCGTCATCGACATGCAGGTCGACTTCTGCGGCAAGGGCGGCTACGTCGAAAGCATGGGCTACGACATCGGCCTGACCCGCGCGGCCATCGGCCCCATCAAGCGCATCCTGGACGTTACGCGCAGGATCCCCGGCATGATGATCATCCATACCCGTGAAGGGCACCGGCCGGAACTGGTGGACCTGCCCGCCAACAAGCGCTGGCGCAGCAAGCGGATCTGCCCAGGCATCGGCGAACCCGGTCCCCAGGGGAAAATCCTGGTGCGCGGCGAGCCCGGCTGGGAGCTGATCCCGGAGCTGAGGCCCATGCCGGGGGAAATCGTGGTGGACAAGCCCGGCAAGGGCAGTTTCTACGCCACCGACCTGGAGCATATCCTGCGCACCAAGGGCGTCACCCATCTCATCCTCACGGGCATCACCACCGATGTCTGCGTGCACACCACCATGCGCGAGGGCAACGACCGGGGGTTCGAATGCCTGATGATCACGGACGCCACCGCGGCCACCGAGCGGAAAAACCACGAGGCGGCCATCTCCATGATCGGCATGCAGGGAGGCGTCTTCGGCGCCACGGCGTCCTCGGCGGACCTGGTAGCGGCCCTGGATCCGCTGATGGTGTCCCGCGGGGAGATGGCGAAAGCGACTTAGGGAAAAGCCAGGGATTCGGCCAGGAGGCGGATCCCGCCCCCATCGGCCACCTTCACGCGGCAGGCCACCGGTCCCGAGGCGGCATGTTCGCGCCGGAACGCTTCCGCATCCCATACGGCCCGCGCCGGTCCCGGCCCCGCCGGTCCCAGATCGTAACGGGCCAGGACGGCGCCGCCCAGCGAGACCACCTCCAGCGACAGGCTGCCGCGACCGGCCAAGGTACCTTGCCAAAGGGTTTCGGGAGCATGGGTCATGTTCCTGTTACGCCCGGGCGCGACCGGCCGCAGCCCAATCGGGGCCACGCAATTTCCCGTCCCGGAGAAATCCGTTCCGGCGGCGCAGGTGTTTTCCGGCCCTTGGGCATAATGCGCCCCGATGAAAGCGCGGAATGCGGCCGTGTCCAGGCAATCCGATTTGAGGGACCATCCCCAGGCCAAGGCGGCGAAGCGGGTGTCCATGACGGTATCCCCCGCGATGACGATGCGGTGCTTGACGGTGGCGTCGCATAGGGGGTCCTGCGGAACCGCGTCCGCCACGGCCTGCAGGCGGGCCAGGTCCTGGACGCAATCCCCGGGAGTATGGCAATTGATGAGGAAGACCACCGCGCCATGTTCCTCGTCGTGGATATAGTACCCGGGGGCGAGTACCAGGGAATAGGCTTTGTAATCGGCCCAGACGGGATAGTGCTCGCCCGAAGTGGGGGGATAATGGGAAAAGGCGATGGGGGAGCAGGTGGGCACATGGATGCCATCTTCCAGGGGATGTTGCACCGGCGCGGGGGCCTGACACACCTGGGCAGTCGCGGGCGCGGCCAAGGCAAGCAGGGCCGCCAGGGCGATGCGGGAGAGCAGGTTTGTCAGGGTCGGGGACAAGCGGTATGGGAGGGCCGAAGCATTCGAGGGACGTGGGTGATCAGGATTCTGGGGTTTTGCCATTTCTGAAAAATGGATATTTCGGCCTCATTTTGCGAAGCCTCGGGTATCGCTTGCAGTCAAACTTATCGAGCTGATGGGAAAGATGGAGCTGACACAGACAGAAGCCGCCAGACGCTTGGGAATCAAACAGCCGGAAATATCCAGGCTCAAAGGGGGCCACCTGACCCATTTCAGCGTCGAACGCCTCTTGGGCTTTTTCAACGGTTTAAACCAGAATGTTGAAATTCGGATTTCGCCCGCAAAAGGACGAAAAGTTTCGACCGCGGTTTTATCCTGATCTCCAGCCGAACGAACCAACCCGTCCATTAGCGTTTCGATTCAGTAACTATTTTTACCGGACCCGGACCCATTCCGGAATACCCGGGAGACGAGACCATCCAGCCCAAACTGCGCGTCCAGACCTTAGGGGGCCTCCGGGCCTGGCTCGGAGAGGAACCGTTGACGCTGCCGCCCTCGCGGCAGGCGCGGGCGCTGCTCGCCTGCCTGGCCGGTTCCGCGAAACCGATCCACCGTTCGCGGCTGTGCGAGCTCCTCTGGGAGAACGCCACCGATCCCCGCGGCGCCCTGCGCTGGTGCCTCTCGCGCCTGAAACCCGTGCTGGACGCGGGCGGCGTGGCGCGCCTGGTGGCCGAGGACGATTCCTTGTGGCTGCAGCCCGGCCTGTGCGACGTGGACGGCCGGCGCTTGCGGGAGCTCGCCGAAGCCATCGCCGGGAGGGAAGCGGGTCCGGAGACCGCCGAGCTGGAAGAGGCGGTCGCGCGATTCTCCGGACCGTTCCTGGCGGACCTGGAGCTGGCCGACGCCATCCGCTTCGAAAGCTGGCGCGTGGCGGAGGAGAAATCCCTGCATCGGCATCGGGCCGCCGTGTTCGCGGAACTGCTCGTCCGCAACGCCGGCAATCCCGAGGCCAAGGTGCGCGTGGGCCATGCCTGGGTGCAGCAGGATCCCCTGGACATCCGGCCCCACGTCGCCATCATCGAGGCGCTGACCGAACTGGACCGCAAGCGGGAAGCCCTGGCCCATTACGAACGGTGCGCCCGGATGCTGCGGCGGCACGGGAGCAAGCCCGGCGACGAACTGGAAAAGGCCAGACTCGGCATCGGCCCCATCGGATTCGCGCCCGACGGCGCGCAAGGGGGCGCCTCGGCGGCGGATGCGGCGAGGCCGGCGCAGGGCGGCGCGGGAGCCCATCGGAAGCCCGGGCCGGCCATGAGTATCGCGGGAGTTACCCAAGGGGCGGCGGGGAGGACGGAGGGGCGATCCGCCCTGGCGGGCCGGGGCCGGGAAATGTCGCGCTTCGGCGCCTTGCTGGCGGAACCGGGACCGGCGGACGGATCCCGCCCGGCCGGGCTCCAGATCCTGAGCGGGGAACCCGGCATCGGCAAGACCCGCCTGCTGGAGGAAATGGGCGACGTCCTGGCGGCCCGGGGATGGATCTGCCTGCGCGGCCGGGCCTTCGAAGCCGAACGCGGCCGCGCCCTGGGCCCCTGGATCGACGCGGTCCGCGCCCTGGCCGCCGAGCATCCCGGCATCGCCGCCGGCTCGCCGCTGCTGCGGCCCTCCGCCCTGCCGGAAAAAAACCAGGCGGATGCTTCCGCCCTGTTCGAAGCCGTGCGCGAATGGCTGGCCTCCCTTTCTCCGCTTTCCCCCGATGGCGTTCCGCTGGCGTTGGTCCTGGACGATATCCATTGGCTGGACGCGACCTCGGTGGCCCTGCTGCAATACTTGCTGCGCGGCCCCGAGCGCCCATTCCGGCTGATGCTGGCGGGACTGCGCAGCGTGGGCGCGCCTCCCGATGCCCCGGTGGAGGCCCTGCTGCGCTATGCCCGCCGGGAAGGCCGCTGCGAGTTCTGGGACATCGGCCCCCTGGACGCGCAGGAGACCGCGGCCTTGCTGCTCTCGGTGGGGTCGCGGCGGGATCCCGGGGACGTTTTCGCGCAAAGCGCCGGGCATCCCCTGGCGTCCCTGGCCTTCGCCCTGGAAGCGGAGGGAAAGGCGGGAGCGGACCGGCGCGCGTCCCTGGAAAGCATGATCGATGAACGCATCCGCCTGGCCGGCGAGGACGGCCGCGGCGTCCTGCAATGGGCCGCCCTGATGGGCCGGGGCCTGCCGCCCGCCCTGCTCGAATCCCTGCTGGATCTGCCCGTGCATGCCATGCTCGCCGCCCTGGAGCGCCTGGAAGCGCAGGGCCTGGTGCGGGTGGTGGAAGGCGAAGCCGGCATGGAATACCTCTTCGGCCACGATCTGATCCGCCAGCGCGCCCAGGAATCCCTATCCGCCCCCCGGCGCGCGCGGATGCACGCCCACGTGGCGCAGACCCTGAACCGCCATCCTTCCTTGCGGCGCGGCTGGGAAGAGGTGGCCCGGCACGCGGAGGCCGGCGAGCAATGGGAACTGGCGGCCGAGGCCTGCCTGGAGGCGGGCCATCAATGCTACCGGCTGCGGGCCTTCGACGCCATGGCGGCCTGCATCGAACGCGGGCTGGATCATCTGCAGCGAATCGGCGGGCATTGGGGCCTGCGGCAGGAATTCTGCCTCTTGTCCAACCGCGTGGTCCATTTGCTGGGCATCTTTCCCGAGGGACTGGAGCCCCGCTTGGCGCGCCTGGTGGAGGCCGCCCGGGCGGAAAACCGGGAGGAGACCAAGCTGGCGGCCCTGTATGCCCTGTCCGTGGTGCGCTACGTCAAGGGGGACGCGGCGGACTTGCGCGCCGGCGTGCTGCAACTGGAGGCGGCCGGACCGGAAACGGACGAACCCGCCGCGCGCGCCTACAACCTCGCCGGCATGTCCCTTTGTCTCCTGGCCACGGACCAGGAGATCCCCAAGGCGCGCCAGCTGATCCAGGAAGCCGATCGCATTTGCCTGGATCATGGCATCGATGAGGCGGACACGCGCATGGCCCATGGCTGGCTGGCGCACCGGGAAGGCCGCCTGGCGGAAGCGCGGGACCATCTGGAAAAAGCGGCGGTTTTGATGCGCGCCCGGGACCTGCCCCAATTCGAATACCAGATCCTCACCTCCCTGGCCCGCATCGAGTTGGAAGACGAGGCGCCGCTGGAAGCCTTGACGCACATAGGCCGCATGCGGGCGATGGAAGAGTTCGTGCGGCATATCGGTGATCGGCATTTCCCGGACGCGCTGGAATCCCTGGCCCGCCTGCAATTGGGCGAGGCCGATGCGGACGCGCGCTTCCGAATGAGCCTGGACGCGTTGCGCGCGGCGAATTGCAAGGTGATGACCGCCTACCTGCAATTGTTCCGGGGCGAATGGGAACTGCGCTCGGGGATGTTCGCCGCGCTCGAGGATCGCTGCCGCGAGGCCCGCGAACGGTGCGAACCCTTGGGCCGCACCAGCGAACCCGCCTGGGCGCGTTGCCTGCTCGGCCTGGCCGCCTTGCGCCAAGGCAAGACCGGGGAAGCCGCCCTGCAATGGAAGGCCCTGGCCCCGCTGATGCGGGAGCCGGCGACTCTCCCGGCCCATATCCTACGCCTGGCCCAAGAACTGGGGCTTGGCCTGGGGGAATCCGTTTAACCCTTTTCCGCGAATTCGCGCCGTTTCCGGGAAAATCCTCCGATTCCGGCCATTCCCATTCCCACGCATCCACACACGCATCCGACCATGCGCCGCCTCTAGATTTCTCCTTATCCGGTGGACGCGCCGCCATGCGCGCACCGGACTTCGAACCATTCCGATAGGAGAAACGTGTCATGCTCAACTCCAACCCGCTCAACCCAATCGAGTCCGGCAAATCCCGCGCCGCCGTCCTGTTCATCGCCGCCACCCTGGCCTTGGCGGCCCAGGCCGCGCCGGTCCATGCGGAAGCCAAAGCCGGTTCCCCCGCCGCCGAGGCCCAGGCGGACATCCAGAAGACACTGGGCTTCGTCCCCCAGTTCTTCGAAGCCTTTCCGCAGATCATGCTGCCCGGCGTGTGGGGGGAGATGAAGTCCCTGCAATTGAACCCGAACACCGCCCTGCCGGGCAAGCAAAAGGAGCTCATCGGCCTGGGCGTGGCCGCCCAGATCCCCTGCAAGTATTGCATCGACGCGCACACGGAGTTCGCCAGGCTCAATGGGGCCTCCGAGGCCGAGATCGGGGACGCGGTGGGCATGGCCGCCATCACGCGCCATTGGAGCACCTTCCTCAACGGCATCCAGACCGATGAAGGGAAATTCCGAGCCGAGATCGCCAAGATCATCGAGAGCGCCAAAAACGCCCCCGCCGGATCCGCGCCCAAGCCCATGGCCGTGACGGACGGTCAGAGCGCGCTCAAGGACATCGCCCAGACCTTGGGCAGCACGCCCGAGTTCTTCCGCAAGTTCCCGGACGCGGCGCGGGCTTCCGCCTGGCGCACCTTCAAGGATCAACAGCTCGGCCCCACGGCCCTTTCCGGAAAGGACAAGGAATTGGTGGGCCTGGCGGTCGCGTCCCAGGTGCCCTGCAAGTTCTGCGTCATCGCGCATACGGAGTTCGCCAAGCTGAACGGGGCCACGGAAGAGGAAATCGCCGAAGCCGTCGGCATGGCCTCCTTCACCCGCGAGATGAGCACCTTGCTTAACGGCATGCGCGTGGACGAGACCCAGTTCCATGCGGATATCTCCCGTCTGGTCAAGGGCGCGCGCGCGGAAGCGGCCAAGAACGGCAAGTCGCGCAAATAAGACGCGCAAGCCGACGCAAGCGAAGTTCCAGGCGCGGAAGCGGAGGCGTGGTCCGGCTGGGCGCGCGGGCCGCCGGCCGGGAGGGTAGAGCGCCTCCCGGCTCTTTTTCATTCAGGAAGTCCAATCTCCGATATTACTGGACCCGGCCCTGCGCGGGTTTCCCCCTGGCCTGCCAATGCGCCAGGTAATCGCCGCCCGGGATGCGCGGCTTCCCCTCCGTCGCCAGATTGTAGAAGTAAACCTGGCTCGCATGGCTTTGCCCGCTTTCCGGCAGGAAAACCGTGATTTCGGCGCGGATGAATTCGGAGGCGGCCAGGTCCCCCGGAATGAATCCCTCATAGGCATCGATGACGGAATAGAACGCGGCCGGATCGTCGAGGCGGATCAACCGGCCCCAGACCTTGGGCGCATCCTCTTCCGCCAGAGGCCCTGCCGCGGCCACTCCAACCGCCTCGATTGAGGGATGCGGGAACCCGATCGCGGGCGGCACCGGGACGGCACCGGGATATTCCCCCAGATCGAACAAATGCCCGAGGATGAAGCCGCGTCCCAGGGAAACGCCCGCATCCCGCGTGGCCGCGTCCACGGCGGCGATGCCCGTGGTCAGCATCAAGGTGCCGTAGGTGAACAACAGGGGCCCGTATTGGGCGACAGTGGAGTCGTTTGCGTCATCGGCGCGCATGCGCGTAAAATAGCTACTTCCCGCGGTTTGATAGACCCGGGCCCAGGAGCTATTTTTCGGGCCGATTCGAAGAAACCAACGAACGGACGGAAGCGCCTCCCATGACCGACACCAAGCAGTACGAAAACCCGCTCATCAAACGCTACGCCTCCGCCCGCATGGGGTTCGTGTTCTCCCCCCAATTCAAGTTCCAGACCTGGAGAAAATTGTGGATCCTGCTGGCCGAAGCGGAAAAGGAATTGGGCCTGCCCATCACGGACGAGCAAATCGCCGAACTCAAGGCCCATGAACAGAACGTCAACTTCGAGGAGGCGGAGAAGCGGGAAAAGGCCGTCCGCCACGACGTGATGTCCCACGTGCACGCCTACGGCCTGCAAGCCGTGAAGGCCGCAGGCATCATCCACCTGGGCGCCACCTCCGCCTACGTCACCGACAACACCGATCTCATCCAGGCCCGCGCCGGCATGGACCTGGTCCGCCGCCGCCTCCTGCGCGTGATCGCGGCCCTTTCCACCTTCGCCCGCCAATACAAGGACCTGCCCACCCTGGGCTTCACCCACTTCCAGCCGGCCCAGCTCACCACCGTGGGCAAGCGCGCCACCCTTTGGATCCAGGATCTGCTGCTGGACCTGGAAGAATTGGAATTCGTCGACCGGGGCCTGCCCTTCCTGGGCGTCAAAGGCACCACCGGCACCCAGGCCAGTTTCCTGGAACTCTTCGACGGCGATCACGCCAAGGTCAAGGCCCTGGACGAGGCCGTCACGCGCAAGGCCGGCTTCGCCCGCAGCCTCGCCGTTTCCGGGCAGACCTATACCCGCAAGCTCGACTCGCGCGTGCTCTCGCTGCTCTCCAGCGTCTCGCAATCCCTGAGCAAATTCTCCACGGACCTGCGCCTCCTGCAGCACCTTAAGGAAATCGAAGAGCCGTTCGAGGCCGATCAGATCGGCTCCTCCGCCATGGCCTACAAGCGCAACCCCATGCGAGCCGAGCGCATCGGTTCCCTGGGCCGCTTCGTGCAGGCCCTGGAAGGCAGCGTGGCCTTCACCGCCTCCACGCAATGGTTCGAACGCACCCTGGACGATTCCGCCAACAAACGCCTGGCCATTCCCCAGGCCTTCCTCGCCATCGATGCCATGCTCATCCTGGCCGAGAACGTGGCCAAGAACCTGGTGGTCTACCCCAAGATGATCGAACGCCACGTGATGGCGGAGCTCCCCTTCATGGCCACGGAGAACATCCTCATGGCCGGCGTCAAGCGCGGAGGCAACCGCCAGGATCTGCACGAAGCCATCCGCCGCCATTCCCTGGAAGCCGCCAAGCGCGTCAAGCAGGAAGGGCTGGACAATGATCTGATGGAACGCATCGCCAAGGATCCCGACTTCGGAATGGACGCCAACGCTTTGGGCGAAGTGATGGACCCGGCCAAGTTCACGGGGCGTTCCCCGGAAATCACGGAAGAGTTCCTGACTTGGGAAGTGGAGCCGGTGCTGGCGAAGCATGGGGATTGGAAGACCTTGGATCAGGAAGATTTGCGGGTCTGAGGCGGGGGCCGTAACCAATACGCGTCCGTGGGTAAAATCCGGTTGCAAGAAAATGATTGCCCGTCCGATGGGTTGCGGTTAGCTTTCCCTGTTTCAACACCCATGCCGTAATTCCAAGGAGATGAAAATGCCGGGAAAGAACAAGCGGACGCCGTCGGAGAGCAACCTGTTACAGACCTTGCGGGGCGGAAAAGCGGTCCCGGGCGAATTGGTGCGCCGCTGCATAGCCGATATGCAGGAGAAAAGAAAGGCGGAGCTGGAAAAACGGAATGCCACCGAGAGGCAGATGGCGAAATACCTCGCCAAGGCCAAAGGCATGGGGGATGCCGGAAGCGGTGATGCCTCCCAAGTCCAGTCCTTGCAGAGCTTGCTTGGAATCCATCAGAAACTCGCGAAGCAGAAGCTGGCGGCTCCGAAATCCATACCCGGTCTCGGCGGCCTGTTTCCCGGCCAGATCCTGGTGACGACCGTTCCGCCTTTCGACTACAACATCGTCATCCCCGGGAAACTCGCGGGCAACGATCCCGTGCTCCAGGGGAATTCGGACAGGAATACCGGCATGATGAGCGCCAGCGCCAGCACGTCGGCTTTGCATGGGTTCAACGGAGGCAGCATGTACACGACGGTGGGCATCTATTTCCATCCTTTCGGACCCGGCACTTTGACGGTACACGCGACTCCCAAGTTTTCCTTCCAATGGTGGACCAATTCGATCGGCGCCAACAGCCTGGTGCGTTCCTTCGGTTCCGGGGGGCTGACCATCTATGGCGTCGACGTCGCGAGCCAGACCACCGGAGCCGTGGGCACCATCGTCAGCGTCGCCCGCTCGAGCTTCCTTTTGTGGGACGAAAACCAGACGGACCAGGTACGTTTCGATTTCAAATTCGACCTGCAAGCCCCCGTTTCCACGCAGATCGACGTCAACCACAATCTGGTTTATCTCCTCTTCGTCGACGCGGACGTCCACGTCGAAGGCGTGGGCTGGCCGGGCAGCTTGGCGGGTTCCCAGCTTTCCGTGACCGTTCCTTCCTTGACTTACGACTTCCGGATGCAGCAGGTGTTCAGCGCCGATTAGCTTAAGGTTTATCGGGGGTGCGTAAGTCCTTTCGTGGCTTCGCCCCTCTGCCTTGTGCTCTCCTTCCGCATGCTGCGTCGGTTTTCGCTTCCAATTCACGGATAGATGAGACAAACCGACGTTTTCGCGCATCAAACCTGATGCGATCCCGGGTTCCCTGCCGGCATGTCCCCGCCCCTGCAATATAGGCTTCGGCCCTGGGACCGCGCGAGCATGGGTCCCATCGCAAAACAAGCGGAGCGCCATGGATATCGGCAAAATCGGATTTCCCGATGGCAAAGGCGGCAAGCCCAAGCCTTCGGATAAAGGATTGGTGTACAACCGCATCCCCATGGGCAGGGGAAGGCCGGGGGCCGGTGGCGGCGGTGCAGGAAATGGCCGCGGCGGCGGTGCAGGTGGTGGTGCAGGCGGCGGTGCAGGCGGTGCAGGCGGTGCAGGCGGCGGTGGCGCCGATGGCAATTCCGGGGGCGGCATAAGCAAACCCGCGGGCTCCTCCTCCTTCTACGGCAAGCTGGCCCCCTCGCAATTTCCCTCCGGCAAGCTTAACGCCTCCAGCCTGCGATCCGAAGCGTTGTTGAAAGAAGCCTGGGATCTGGAACTCCCCACCCTGGCCCTGCCGGCTCTGTCCCTGCCGGCTCTATCCCTGAAACCGGCCAAGGAAATCTCCGTCACCCTCACGGCCAAATGGACCCAGGACAAGGGGTTTTTCAACGACAAGGCCGTGGCCGCGGTGGAAGCGGTGGTTCCAGAGGCGTCGCAAGGCCTCACGCGCGTGGAGTTCCGCCTCTACGCCCTGCATCCGGACGGCAAACGCGAGCTGCTGCAAAGCAAGGATGCCTCCCTCGCCGGCGGGCGCGCCTTCTGCGATCTCACCCTGTTCATCCCCTCCTTCCGCGAGAACGGCGAAGTGCCCAAGGCCTGCGAGTACGCGTTCACCGCCAAGCACGCGCACTCCGAGGAAACGGAAAGCCCCAAGCTCAAGGGCGAGGCGCGCGCCATGGCCTGGCTGCGGCTCAAGCTGGAGCGGGCCTATCAGGGTCCGTTCGCCAACCGCAAATGCACCCTCAAGATAGCGGGCGAAGCTTTCGATCTCGCCACGGACGACAAAGGCGTGCTGGCCAAGTTCATCCCCGCGGACACCTCCTCGGCGGAAATCACCGTGCACGCGGACGAGGCGCATCCCAAAGCGGTGATATTCAACGTAGCGATCGAAAAGCTGGACCCGCCCGACCAACCCGGGGGCAGCCGCGACCGCCTGGAATCCATGGGCTATGCGCCCGGTTCCGCCGCCGATCATCCCGTCTTCCGCAAGGCCGTGGAAGAATTCCAATGCGACAGCGGCCTTTCCGCCACGGGCGAGGTGGACGCGCCCACGCAGGGCAAGCTGAAGGAAACCTTCGGATGCTGACTCCGGCGAAAGTCGCCCTGGCCAAAGGCACGGAATCCAGCCGCGTACAGCTTCCCCTCAAACCCATCGCTTGCTCCCTGCTTCCCGATCACCATTTCGAATTCGATTCCTCCTTCATCCGGCCGGACGCCGGGGAAAGCCTGTCCCGCCTGGCCGCCAAGCGCAAAGTGAACGCGGGCAGCCCCATCACCCTCTTCGGCCACGCCGATCCCGTGGGACGGGACGACTACAACAAATCCCTGAGCGACCGCCGCGTCAAAGCCGTGTACGGCCTGCTGGTCCATGACGCCAAGATCTGGGAGGAGCTGTTCTCCAATCCCATCGGCAATGACAATTGGGGCCAGCGCTCGGTCCAGAACATGCTTCTCTCCCTGGGCCATGATCCCGGCCCCGTGGACGGCAAATCCGGCCCCAAGACGCGCCAGGCCACCCTCGATTTCCAGAAAGAGAAAGGCATCCCCCAGGAAGGCTGGGCCGACGCCCGCACGCGCAAAGCCCTGTTCGAAAGCTACATGGACTTCCTCTACGGCAAGGAGTTCCAGGCCCTGGACCCCGTCCTGGATTTCCTGGCCCGCAAGGCGGACGGAAAAGGCAAGGGCGATTTCCAGGGCTGCGGGGAATTCAACCCCATCCTCGTGTTCTCCCAGACCGAAAGCGCGGAGCTGGAGAAGGACAAGCCCCGGCGTAACCTTGAGAATACCCCCAACCGCCGCGTCGTCGCCTTCCTGTTCGAACCCGGCACCATCCTGGATCCCAAGCTGTGGCCCTGCCCCCGCGCTGGCGAAGGCACCTCCGCCTGCAAGGCGCGCTTCTTCTCCGACGCGGCCAAGCGCCGCGCCTTCCAGGACCGGCGCCGCCAATACGAGGACACCCGGGACACCTTCGCCTGCCGCTTCTACGACCTGCTGGCCGGGGACATGCCCTGCGAAAGCGTGGCCGGAGGGCTCCCCGCCACCCTGGTCATGCGCCTGATGGATCCCCGCGGCCGCCGCATGCCCAAGGACACCCCCTTCCGCGTCCACATGGCCGGCCGGACCACGGACGGCCTGCTCGGGGACGACGGCCTGTTGACCCTGGACAACGTGGTCCTGCGGGACGTGGACCTGGTGGAATGGGGCAAGGACTTCGCGGCCCAGGGAGAGTCCGGCTCAGGCGCCTCGGATCGCCTCCGCCGGAAGGTGACCCAAGGCAATGCCCGCCATCCCTTCGTCACCGGCTTCAAGCCCGCCGCCCTGGGCCCCGAGGCTTTCCTGTTCCAATGCCGGCCCATCCTGGATTCCCGCGACGATCAGGTGGACGATCCCGCGCAAATGGACAAGCGCCTGGCGAACATGGGGTACGTGGGCGATACCCCCGTGGAGGACCGCCTGGAAGGCTTCCGCATCGAATTCCAAGTGGCCAAGTCCCCGGACCAGGCGCCCAAGGTGGGCCTGCGGGACGCCCATCGCGACGGCACGGAAATCCCCGCCCCCCCGGACGGCGACGGGGATGGAGAAGGCGAAACCGGCAAGCCAGCGGAAGACATCCCCACCCTCGAAGATCTCTCACCCTAGGAACCCGCTCACTCACCCCAAACCCCTTCTCTCACCCCAGGAACCGCATCCATGGCCGATCCAGCCGCGCCCCCCCAAGCCACCGCCACTCCCGTGCTGCCGGACTACATCACCGCCGCCACCCCCACGGGCGAAATCGACTGGACCGATCGCAAGGTGCTGCTGCACGACATGTCCTTCCTGGGCAAACGCTTCGGCAAGAATCCGGATTTCCCCTTCCACGGCATCAACATCGATCTGGCCAAGCGCCTGGTGCGCGCCCAAACCGCCCTCTACGCACTGGCCTACCAGGACAAGGTGGACGACTTGGCCGCCAACGGCCAGCCTCCCCCCGAGAAGCTCACCGAACCCGAGTTCCGCGCCTGGTGCTGGACCGGCCAGCAAGCCGCGGACGCCAACTTCGTGGCGCAGGTGGACTCCCACGTGGGCATCAAGGATAAACGCAACCCCAACAGCAAGCACGCCAGCGGCTCGGCCCTGGACATCAACGTGACCTGCAACCCCTACATGCCCGTGCGCGGCGCGGACGGCACCCTGGGCGGGGAAGTCCACAAACCTCCCCAGGACAAGAACACCAAGAAGCCCGTCTTCACCGGTAACGTGCGCCAACTCCATATCGACAAGATCTGGCGCCCCGCCATGATTATCTATGATCGCGCCCAGACCCTGTTCGAAGGCAAGCCCGCCGACGTCCGTCCGGACTTCAGCCACGCCAATGCCGCCGACATGTACACGCGCTTCCGCACCCTCAGCTATAGCCTGGAAGCCTATTTCCGCCTGGCCTTCAACACCGTGCGCTCCAAGGCCAACCCCCTGCAGAAATCCTTCGCGGAATTCAAGACCGGCTTCCTCAACGATCTACAGGACAATCTCATCGATCCCAACGCCCTCCACATTGACGGCACTCCGCTCGTACCCGCGGTCTCCGGACCCAACCCGGACCCCACCCTCCAGGCCTTCTACGATCAAATCGTAGCCGACTACGCCTTCTTCAAATTCCCCACCGTTTCCGGAAACGTCGTCATCGCCGCGGACGGCTCCATCTCCCTGCCCCCCATCGCCCAACGCGACCCCTGCAACGGCGTTTTCAACGTGCGCCAGGAAGTCTTCATGGAAATGGTCAAAGTGCAAAAGCTCCGGTGGGGCGGCGCCATGTTCGGCCCGGACAGCGGGGATAACATGCATTTCGACTTGAACGGGCATTTCATCGACGGGGAGCAGGTCCCTTTCAAGAAGTGAAGCCTTCGGGCTCGAGTCGAGGGCCGGAGGCGAGGGTCTGACGAAACCTTTCCGGAACAATTTGGGATTTGGACACCAGCAGTGACCGGGAATACAGCCTCCAGGCTCCGCCCCGGCTAAATTGCCGTATTCCGCGTCGCGGAGTGAAAGGCAGAGTCAATGGATAAACCTTCTGTCGATTGGGTGGACGTCTGGTCCAGGAAACTTCTCCGGGAAGTGCGGGCCAGGAATTATTCACCAGAAACGTTCAAGAATTATGATTTGGCGTTGAGGGCGTTCATGCGCACGCGTCCTGGCGCGCCTGGGTACTGGAAACGCTGGCAAATCCAATCCTTCCTAAGGTGTCTGCGCGCGGAAGGGAAAAGCGCCAGTACGGTCAATCTCTATCGAGATGGCTTGGCATTCTTTTGCAAGCATGTACTCCGGGTTTCAAATTGCCTGGAGGGAATTCCCAGGCTGAAGGAGAAAAAGGCTCTTCCAAAGGTATTCGATGCGAAATGCATTTTAGAAATCCTGGCACATATAATGAATCCAAAGCATAAATTGGCGCTAGCGCTGGCTTATGGGTGCGGGTTCCGGGTAGGGGAGCTGGCCGCGCTGAGAGTCTGCCACGTGGACTTTTCCAGACGGGTCATTTTGGTGAAGAACGGGAAGGGAGGCAAGGACCGGGTGGTGATGCTGCCGGCTACCTTGGTGCAGCCTATCCGGGATTACCTTGCGTGCTACAAACCCCAGGTTTTCATGTTCGAATCCCGCATGCCTGGGAAGCCGATGGACAAGCGGACGTTTCAGGGAGTGTATACCTCCGCTTGCGAGAAGGCGGGGATTGAAGGGGCGGGCGGGATACATGGCCTGCGTCACTCTTTTGCGACCCATTTGATGGAGAACGGGACGGATTTGAGATTCATCCAAGAGCTGTTGGGGCATTCGAGTTCGAAGACGACGGAGCGGTATACGCATGTGGCGGCGACGAGCGTGCGGAGGATTGTGAGCCCGGTGGATTTGCTGGGGGCGGGGTAGGGGAGATCGCACAAGATGTGGAAAATATTGCCTAGGGTGAATATTTGATCGCACAAGTAATATTGCATGCAATGCCCCCACACAAGACAAAATGCAGAATTACAAAGCCCGTTCCCCAAAGAGAACGAAAATGCGCGCGCCGGAAAGACAAACACAATAGACAGTATGAGGAAGGTTTCGCGCCTTTCGGCGCAAGAATTGATGAGTGGAAGTCAACTGCGCTGCTGGAGCAGCGCATGAAAAGAAAAATCGAGGCGCAAAACCCAAAAAGAATGAAATGCCTCTCTGCTTCGGGCCCCGATGCTACCGTTACCTCCTTTTTCTTAGGAAATCAATGTGGATCAGGGGTAACATCCAGTCCCAAGAATGCCATGTAGCATGAAACCCCTGGTCTGAACCCTAAATCTTTCCCTCCACCACCGCCGTCAGTTCCTCCAGGAACGGCTCATAGGACCAGTCCCCATCGTAGCGGACGCCGTTCACGAAAAAGGTGGGCGTTCCGTTCACGCCGCTGCGGACGCCGCTTTGGAAGTCCGCTAGGACCTTGGAGTTCGTCATCTCGCTTTCCATGTCCCGGATCCAGGCTTTCAGATCCAGTCCCAGATTGGAAGCATGGGCGATCAGGCTTTCGGGATCCAGGGCATTCTGGTTCCTGAAGAGCAGGCCATGCATTTCCCAGAATTTGCCCTGCCGGCCGGCGGCTTCTTTCCAGCACATTGGGATCCTAAGCTTAGAATTCCACGTGGACAAGTTGTCGC
>JADMIO011644075.1_pt1 | contig 31568 bp, 34 predicted proteins | sample 8958161 | NCBI WGS metagenome assembly JADMIO01 (sample SAMN16585339, study PRJNA669376) | soil metagenome | isolation source: Crop rotation soil | place: USA: Cullars Rotation, Alabama | collected 2011 | reverse complement strand
TGAAAAGAAATTAGTTGATCCAAAACTTGTGCTTGATTCAGACATATTTGTCTGCGGAGATGCAGAAGATTCCATAAACCTAGTGCGTCAGCTAATAACTGAGATAAAAAATCTCAGACCTATACTATTAGGACCAGGTTCTCTCTCATATCTTGCAGAAGTGGCAACACCCATTCTTCTTAATGCAATGATAAAAAACAAGATGAAGAACCCAGGCATAAAGATAATCTAGGTAGCATATCAGTAATTAGCATGGGCAAAGTAAGAAGAAAGAATTGGTTTACAGCTATGGGCGTGTTGTTTATTGTTGTAGCATCAATTGCAATCATACGAGACTTGCTCATTTGGGGACCAGAATTTACTTCCGACTTTTTTACGTCATCAGACATAACAAGTGAAAAAATATCCGTAGGCATGTTTGGCATAGCAGGATTTCTAATTATCCTGGGTCTTCGAGGAGAAAATTATGAGGAATGAAAAGTTTTTAAAATCACAGAAAATTTTGCGACTTGCTACAATAGATTCTTCTGGAACCCCACACATTGTTCCTGTGTGGTACATGTATACAAATGATAAATTCTATGTGGGAACAAACACAAATACAAGAAAGGCAAAAAATATCAAAAGAAATTCCAAGATATCATTTTGTGTTGATATAGGAATAAGATCACCTCATATTATCGGTGTGATGGGAACGGGGAGAGCCAAGTTGATTTTAAAGACAAAAATGGTGAAATCAATTGCAAAGAAAATTCTTTTACGCTATTTTACTAGTTTAAAAAATAAATCAGCTCAAGAACTCTTGGACCAGACTGACTGTATTATTGAAATAACCCCAAAAAAGATTACAGACTGGAGATATTAGGCAACAAATTTTTCGATTTTATCTAGTGCTTGCTCTAAAATAGGTATATCAGGTAGGAAGACCATTCTAAAGTGACCCGTACCATATTGAGTTCCAAATCCAGAACCATGAACAGTAAGGATTCCAGTCTCCTTTAGTAGTTCTGTTACAAATTCTTTATCAGAACCATACTTATTGTGTTCAATCTTCGGAAATGCATAAAATGCACCTTTTGGATTTGAACAGCTTATACCATGCATTCCATTTAGTCTCTTGATTGTATAGTCTCGTCTTTTCTTTAGTTCCAAGACAAATTTGGATACATAATCTTGTGGGCCATTAAGTGATTCTAGTGCGGCATATTGTACTGGCAGATTGGTGGCAATTCTTACTCTAGATAATTTTGGCACATTTTCTCGTAACAATTCTAGTCTTTTTGATTGATTAAATCCAATGTATCCTACTCGCCAGCCAGACATCAAGTGAACTTTGGAAAATCCATTAAGCAAAATTACAGGCGAGTCTCCACTCACCTTGCCTATTCCTGTGAATTTTTCATCAAAGACAATTTGGTCATATATCTCATCACAGATGATATACAGATCATGTTCGTTTGCAAGGTCAACCAAATCCTTGAGAGATTTTTCACTAAATACTACACCTGTAGGATTGTTTGGACTGATAAGGCATATTGCAACTGTTTTGCTAGTAATTTTTGATTTTATATCATCAAGGTCTGGAGTTGAATTGTGAAGGTCTACCAAAAATTCTATTGGTTTTCCACCAAACAATCTGACGTATGATGCATATGGTGGATAGTAAGGACCTGGGATCAGTACCTCATCTCCTGCCTCTACAATAGAAGCCATTATCATCTCGAGTCCCTCAGATACACCGTTTGTTACAAGAATGTCATCTTCTGAAACTCTCAGACCTTTTGCTGACTCTTTTTTTGCTATAGCTTGACGTAATTCAGGCAAACCCTCGGATGAGGCATAATAATTCTGGCCCTCCTTGACTGCTTTTATCAATGCCTCCTTTACCCTGTCAGGTGGCTGAAATCCATACTGGAGTGGATCACCTATGTTAAGATAGGTTATCTTTTTGCCTTCTTTTTGTAGTTTTCTTGCTTCTAGTGCAATGTCACGTATTGCATATTCTACTCCTGCCACTCGTTGTGAAATTTTCAAGTATCTAGACAGATATTTAGCCCCGTTAAATTCTTAATTGATCGGACCCGTTGCATAGCCAGGATAGTGCGGGTGGCTTCGGACCACCAGGTCGTGGGTTCGAATCCCACCGGGCCCTCGATATAATAAATAGATAGAACCTACAAGATTAAACTATCATGAAATTTCAGATTTCATTGTTTTATGTTGGAGTATTATTAATTATAACAGGGTCTATTGGAGCTGGGATTATTTTATCGGAGGCAAACAAAAGCACGACTAGTTTTTCGCTTTACAGCCTTGATATCAATAGCATACCAGTAAAAGTCAAAGGAAATGGAATTGGGTTTTACTTGATATCATCTGCAAGTTATCAGAACAACATTCTTGCAAAAGTTGTTGATTCACATGGAAATTTTCTGGATATTAGAAAGATAACAAATAAGGTGACAGTTGATTACTTTCATTTTGAACATAATGATCAAGTTACACTAGAACTAACCAATCTCTCAGACAAGCCTGTAAAACTTGCAGTCACCATAGGTGATACCAGAATTCAAGAGATTACTTTGCCAGCAGCATTGTTATTTGCAGGTGCCTTGATCTTGGTCTTTTCAGGATATAGAAAACTGAGAAACTACATCACAGAGCAACCAGACGAGAACAAGTCATAGACAGGTATACACAACATCGTTGCGCCAACCAGTAATGATAGATTAAATCCTATCCATGTGGCAGAAAATATTATATTTATAATTGAGAATGGGACTAGTTTTTTTGTTTTGCTATAACCAAACTTTGAAATCATTAGAAAGCCTCCAATTGAGGTTAACAACAATCCTGATTCTATAGTAAGGTGTGATGAAGTTACCAATCCATCAATACCATAGATTTCGTGAAAGTTGTAATCAACATAGCCTCCTCCAAGTTGCATCAGAGATCCAATCAAAAGCATCATTATTCCTAGAAGTATCTTTCTATTTTTCACAGAGATTATGATTCCAAATGCGGCAGAAAATGCTACCAGACTTACACCAGAATAGACAGTTATGTGTTGTATTGTCCAGAAACTGTCGGGGATTTTTAGTGCGTGCGATGCGGAGTCCCATATTCCACCAATCAATACACCAGTAGTACCCAAGACTGCCAAGACTGAAACAATGAATAATAGTTCATTTTGTCTGGATAGAAATGATTTTGATACAATTTGCGGTATTGCCATACTCACACTCGAAATGATCTTGCTATATAGAATTTTGTTATGGAATTTTTAGCATTTTGTTTTATTGATTTTAATTCGTGTCTGTTAGAAATGACTATTATATCAGTTGGTACCAAGAGAGTACCATGAGCCCCGGTATTGGATTAATGAAACGAAGACTTCCTACAGAAAAAGAAGCAATACCTGTTGCAGTTTCAGGAATTGTACAAAAATATGGTGTCAAGTCAGATGAGATCAAAACACTAGAGACAAAATTCGATGTTGATGGCGGAGATTGGTATGTAGCACTCGGATTTGGAGAGAAGCGAGCCATAGTGAAGATGGATTCTGTACAAGGCACTATAACAGAAATTAAAGAGATCTAAGATTTATTTTCGAAATTGTACGTTGGATACTTCAGGTTCTTTTATTATTATCAACCCACCGTCTCGTAATTGTTGAATTAATTGTAGAACCTCTTTTTCCATCTGTCCCCTCTGCAAGCCAACCTGTTTTGCAAATAGATCAACTAGTTCGGTTATTCTTCTTTGGCCGTTGCATAGTTTCCAGAATTCTACTATAGCTTGGTTCACCATGAAGCCTTGCTGATTTTCATTCATCAAGACAATGGAACCATCTTCTTGTTGTACTAGAGAACCTATACCTTGTGGCATAGCAATTTCATAATTAATTGGAGCTACAGTTTTTTGCTTACCAAAATTTATCATCTTCTTTCCTTCTTCGGACATTTTTTCGGGCGTCCATGCTGGTTCCCATACAATTTCAACGTTAACAGAAGATACACCAGGAACCTTAGTCACATATCGTTTTACATCAGTGACGAGGGTATCATGCAATGGACAACCACGTGTTGTCATTGTCATTTTAATATCCACTTTATTATCCTGATTTATGTTCACGCCATAGATCAATCCCATATCTACCACACTGATTGGAATCTCTGGGTCCATACACTGCTTTAATGAGTCAAGCACTTGTTGGGAAGTAACAGTTGGCATAAATTGACTTGCTTCTACAATAGAATAAATACTTTACAACTTGGATTCAAATAATTTTATTATAGATTCTTCAAATGGCGGTTTTGCGATGCCTGCCTCGGTTATAATTCCGGTAATTAGATCAGGCGGGGTCATATCAAAGGCAGGGTTTATCACAGTAATTCCGTCAGGTGCTGTTTTCTTTCCTGCCACACCTGTTACCTCACTTGCTTTTCGTTGTTCAATTATGACATCTTCTGGCCTACTTTTTAAATCAAAAGTTGAAAGAGGTGCTGCCACATAGAATGGTATACCATGTTGTTTTGCCATCAATGCAACTTGATATGTTCCTATTTTATTGTAAACATGTCCAGTTCGGAGTATTCTATCAGCTCCTACAATTACTTTGGAAACCAGTTTGTTTGCCATAGAATATCCAACTGCAGTATCTGGAATAAGACTAACATCAATTCCATCATGCTTTAATTCAAACGCAGTAAGTCTGGAACCTTGCATAACTGGTCTTGTTTCAGTTGCGATAACTTTGATCTTCTTTCCACTATCTTTTGTTGCTCGGATTACACCAAGAGCTGTTCCATAAGCTACAGTTGCTAGTGCACCAGCATTACAGTGAGTCATTATGGTATCATTGTTATCAAATAATTGTGAACCATGCTTTCCCATACTCATGTTTATAGCAATATCCTCTTCCGCCATTTGTTTTGCTTCTTTAACAACAGATTCCTTTAGATCAGAGATGTCTTTTGCAGATTTTGCAACATTCATTATTTTTTCAAGACCCCATGCAAGATTGATTGCAGTAGGCCTTGTTTCATATAGTATCTTTCTTGCTTTTTCAAGATCCGCCAAGAGAGATTCTTTTGTATTAGCAGTACTCTGTAATGCTGCCAAAGCGAGACCAAATGCACCAGAAACACCAATAGCAGGAGCACCTCGTACAATCAAATCCCTAATAGCAATTGCCACATCTTGATAATCAGTATAGGTAACATACACCAGTTCATTTGGAAGCTTGGTCTGGTCAATCATTACAACGGAGTTATCTTTCCATTCAACAGTTCTAAGGCTCGAATGAATCATTCTATTTTAAAAAATTAATGAACCTTATATCAAGTATAAGTAGATTCTTTGATTAGTCTATGTAATCCTTCTTTTAGTTCTACTTGTGGACTGTATCCAAGTTCTTTTTTTGCAAGCCAGATAGATACCTGACTATTTTTTATATCGCCTCTTTTCGCTTTTTTATAAACTATCGGTATTTTTTTTCCTGAAATGTCTATCATCATTTGCGCTAGTTCTTTAATTGAGATATATTTTCCACTTGCAATATTGTAAAACTTTCCTTTTTTACCATCGATCTTTTTAATTGATTTATCAAATGCTTGAATCACATCATAGACTGAAACAAAATCTCGTGTATTAGAGCCGTCACCAAATATCACAATAGGTTTGTTTTGTTTTATATTTTGTAAAAATTTTGTAATCACACCTGCATAAGATGATGATTGTCCTTTTCCATACACATTAAACAATCGTAGTGAGATACAATTCATATCATAACATCTTGAGAATGCCTCCAAATAATGCTCCATTGAAAGCTTTGTTGCACCATATGGAGATATTGGCATAGTTACAGAATTTTCAGAAAGTGGAAGATCATTTTGATCTCCATATACAGCAGCACTAGATGGCGCAATAAAGTTTTTTACATTCTTTTCCACACATGCAAGAAGAATGTTTAGTGTTCCAGTAACATTTACGTTGTGAGTATACCGTGGATTTTTTATAGAATCTTGTACGTTAATCTGTGCTGCAAGATGGATTACAATGTCAGAACCTGTAATTGATTTTTTCAAAAGTGCAAGGTTTGTCACATCACCTTTGATGAATTTTACACCAAGTTTTTGAAGATAAGCCATGGAATTTTTTGAATTATTTTTCAAGTTATCATAAATTATGACTTTATTTTTTTTCTCAAGCAGATCTTTGACTACATATTGTCCGATAAAGCCAGCACCGCCTGTGATAAAAACTCGCATGCTATACACACATTACATACGCGTATTAAATTATTGATATTCTCTTGAGAATAAAGATCATGATTACTTGGAATTGTGCCATCTTATTGTAAGTATTGCTCACCAAATAATGTAATAACAAATAGTCAAGGATATAGAATCGATCAAGAATCATAATTATAGTATCAGGAAGGTAAATTTTCTATTTTATTTATGTTGATACTTTTTTGCTATTGATTTTGAATTTTTGACTTTGTTTGCATATATATTATTGATTTCATTTATCATATCCAGAGTAGGATTTTGTATTAAATCTAGATTCGGAATTACACAATGTCCGCCAATAAACCCAGGAAACATCTTTGGCCTATTTCCCAAATATTTGTGAATTTCATCTGCAAAGGACCACATTTCGTCATAGTCTACTTTGTTTTCTATTGCAATCATGTTACTAAGTTGGGCATATGTAATCAACCAACCATAGTATGAAGTATCCACAACAATTTTAGCAAGCTCAAGAGTGATTGGCGTAGACATTTTCTTGACTTTAACAGAACATTTTTTCAACAGTTTTTCATATTCTTTTGATGCCCACTCTGCAGAAGGCGCTGTTGGTTCAATAGAATAGAATTTTACATATCTTTTCATGTCATGCAGCATTCTCTTGTGCACACCTCGTGTAGCGCTATATATCACAGGTATTGGCAGTTTTGACTGGAGATGCCTTGTTGTGCCTGGGCTGATGGTACTGTGGATGACAATTACCTGTGGCTTGAACTGCTCATATAGGTTCAGCACATTAGATGCAAAGTTGTTTGTAAAAGGGATACAGACGTGCAAGAAACGCGTGGCCAAGTTCTTGTGTTTTTCAAATTTTTGCCTGTCCATCAGTTTCTCGTTGACATCATAGCCTACAGACAGGTTTGCTTTGGAGATTAGTTGCAAGATGGGCGTTCCAATCTCTCCCAGTCCTGCAACCACGTCTTTTAGATTATTCATCACAAATCACAAATAATGCAATTCTGACGAACTAATTAGTTTTTTGCATCATAATCAGCTACAACACAAAATGCATAAGATAATTATAATTTGCAATAGATTATGACGATTTATTAATTCTCAAGATGTTCTTTGAGTTTTCTCCCTCGTTAAATAACAAATCAAGTATAGACATGTTGGGTATGAATGGTTGATAGCATTGTTTGTAAACAGGATGAACAAAATTTTGAAATTCAATATCGATATTATTATTTTTGAAATCTTCCAGGTTAAGATAATTTTGCCCAAATTGGCCGGAAATGTAGGTATCTGCCTTTAAAGATTTACATATGTTCAAGATTCTGTTTGAGCCGGTTCCATCCACATGCAATTCGGATGAGAAGATAGTTTTTGTACTAATGCCAAGATGTTTCATCGAATATAGAATTATTTCCACATTGATGTCAATCAGAAGATCAAAATTCCGTTCATATAGATCATTGAAAAAATTAATATAATTTTGTAGAAAACCAGATTTTGCATAATTAATCTTTATGGATTTTTTGTGTTTTTCTGCCCAGCCTTTGGAATTATCGATTCGCACATTATTCACCAGGGAGTCATGTTTTGCATTAACTGGTATAGTCATCCACATAGAGCCATCATTAGTACGAATCTTGTTTCTATTGATAAGATAATTTTTTTCATACTGAACATCATCAAGAAATACAAATACGTCAGAACTCAATATTTTTTCGAAATACCCCAACCATGGAATATAATTAGGCTGATGAATAGAAACTATCATCCTATCTACCTTCTGTTTTTTTATAAAATATTCTGTATATCATGTCATTACTGTTTAATATTATTTCTAATATGCTCAAAATAATTCTTGTAAAGGACTTCGAGAGATTTAAACTCGGAATCAATTTCTATTTTGCAATCTTTTTTCATATTTTCGAGAATCACGTGTAAATCAGAAGGAATTTCTTGCCACCATATAGGATGTGTCAGAACTTGCAGTTTCGGAATTTTTCCTACATGATTACACATACAGCCTTTTCTCCAGTTCTGGACACTATCACTAATGTATACAGCATTTTTTGTCAGCGGATTATGCATGGCATCCAAGAATCCTCCAACCAGTCTGGAATCTAATTTTGTAGTAGTTGTCGGATTATGTTGCGTTACTGATACAATCTTTTGGCCAATTATATCCTCTAAAATTCTTGCCTCATTCTTGATTTGCTGACGTGCATTTTTCAGAGATTTAGGCAGAAAATCAGTGTCATAGTGTAAACCAATTTCATGCCCCATAGACAATATTGCAGATATTATGGATACGCTTTTTTTTGTCAGTGTATTATAGAAAGGGCTGTGGAGTAGTACAAAAAAAGTAGAGTGTAATTCAGAATCATATTCCAATTTAGCAATTTTTAGAGCATGTTCTAGTGAAATGTCAACATCATGCCTCAATACTATGAATCTATCTTTTTTCTTACTGGTTTTAAGATCTTTAAGCGGTCCTATGTAGTCATAATTTTTTTTTGCACCATTCAACACTTCAAAGTAATGTTGTAAACTAAAATTGCATTTACCTAACATCAGATAGGTTAGAGTTTTCCATTATTATTAAATGCTAATCATCAGGACCCAGAATCTCGCAATATTCTTGTTACCAGATTAGGGCTCAATCTTTTGCGTATTTTTCTTTTGCCAGTCTCCATTTGATATACCTTCCAACTCCTTCATCAAGATCAATTTGGGGCTTATAGCCAAGGATTTTTGTTGCAAGCGATATATCTCCCAGATGGCGCTTCACGTCACCGGTTCTTTCTTTTTTAAATTCCAGACTTGATTCAAGTTCTTTACCAGTGATTTCCGCATATTTTTTTATCATTATTTTGGCCAGATCTTTTATCTTGGTTTCTCTGCCTTGCGCAATGTTGAAGGTTTTTCCCACAGCATGAGGTTCTTTTGCAGCCAGATAGATCCCATTTGCGGTGTCTTGAGCATGAGTCAAATCCCTGGTCTGATTTCCTGTCCCATAAATTACCGGCTTTTTCCCGCCTGAAATTCTTGAATAAAATTTAGGTATAGCTGCTGCGTAGGCATCCTGCCTCATGAATTCACCATATGCATTAAAGGGCCGTACTATGACAAATTCAAGACCATAAGACTGCTCAAATGATTTTACATAAAGTTCGGATGCAGCCTTTGATGATGCGTAAATTGTAGTAGGGACCAAAGGATGGGATTCTTTCATGGTAGAATACATTGCGGTGCCATATGCCTCACTTGATGAAACATGTATTAATTTGGTCTTCAATTCAGTGCAAGCTTTTCCTACCAGATATGAACCATAATCATTGACTTTTACTAGCTCATCAGGCGTATCAAAAGACATCGGCAGAGGAAGCACTGCCAGGTTAAAGACCATTGAGGAGTTTTTAAAATACAATTTCATTTTGGAAAAATCAAGAATATCGCCTTTGACTATTTTCACATTTTTTGGCAGATTTGCTCTTCCACTACCATTTGATAGGTTATCATATACCACAACATCATATCCTTTAGAATCCAATAACTGGACCAGATGAGAACCTATGAAACCAGCCCCGCCAGTCACTATTACTTTTTTTGACGACAACAATCTTTCGTAATTAGTCTCATACTTAGATTTTGTGCATATAACTATAACAGAATTTTCAAAATAGTCTCAAGATACAGAAAATAGATAAACTTAGCATGTTGTATCATATCATGCCAAAGGAACTCCAGCATAATTTGATATTGTTGAAGAAGGAAGCGTCAAAGATGGGATTTAAAACAGCAATGGTTATCACCGTTACAACACAGTCACCCGTTACAAACGTAGAATTTCATCCCTTCAGATATTTTGACAAGCATGTTTGCCTCCCAATAGGAATTAGAAACTCATCTAGTGGTCTGAAGACTGCCAAGTTTTTTGATGGAAAGGTAGATGCGATTTTTGTTGACGCGGAAAACAAGCTTTATTCCTGCGAAAATGTATTTGATAAAATTCTTCGTGCGATTAAGAAGACTAGAGTATATCCCATAAAGGGAAATGATTTCACAGCTGATTCCGCGTTTTCAATTATTTCTAGCACATTGAAAAACATGGTTAGGAAAAAGATAATCGTAATTGGCGCAGGCAATATAGGAAGCAAGCTTGCCTTGAAGTTGACAGAATGTGGCTCACAAGTTTTCATAATGAACACTACTAGACTTTCAAGTTCACTGACTGCAAATGCAATAAACCGATTAAAGCCATCTGAGTGCAGATCATTTGCAATACCTGTAACAAAAGGAAAAATCCCCAAGAACCTAGATTGCATAGTAGGATTTACCAGAGGGGTTCCAGTAGTTACAAAGGAAATAGTGCAAAACCTAAAGAAAAACGGCTTGCTGCTAGATGGTGGAACTGGAACAATTGCCGAATCTGGAATAATTGAGGCACGATCCAGAAATGTCAAGATCTTGAGATTGGACATCAGGGTTGGTTTCTCGCATTATGCAGGCATGATATCAGATACAGAAAATTTCATCAGAAACATAGTAGGTAAAAGAAAGGTAAACGGGTTGCATATTGTGGCAGGTGGATTCATTGGTGAGAGAGGAGACATAATAGTTGACAACATAAAGAAACCTACAAGAATCATCGGTATTTCAAATGGAAAGGGCGGTATCCAGAGGCATACATCCAGCGATGAAAATATAGACATTATTAAGAGACTTGGCTGAAAGCCTGATGGTATGCGCGTTCTAGTAGCAGGAAATTTAGCCAATACTGGATACCAGATAGCAAAATCACTAAGGGGTAAGGGAATAGATGCAGAACTTTTGATCAAAAAGAACGATCTGCCAATTCATGATCCAAAATCTTTTGACGACATAATCAGCTATCCGACTTGGATCAAATTTTGGGACGGGACAAGAAAGAGTTGGAAATTTCAAATCATCTCCACCATGAAAAAATATGACATAATACATGCTTCTACTGAACTGCCGATTTTTGCCATGTTTTCCGGCAACCCATACATAGCAATGGCCACTGGAGATGACATAATTGAGTTGGCGCAGAAAAAAACTGTCAAGGGACTGCTTCTCAAGATGGCATACAAGAGGGCAAGAGCTGTAGTATATACTGGAACATATATGCACCCATCGGTAGTTAAGCTAAAACTTCGAAATTCATTATTTATACCGCTCTTGTGGGATTACGAAAAATTTAACCCAGCCCAAGGTCTGAAGACTAGTGAAAAATTCACCATATTTCATCCTACAAATCATTATTGGAAGGACAAGGGGAATGATATTTTCTTGAGAGCATTTGCAAGATTAGCAAGGAAAAATGATAATGTCCATGTGATAACCATAAACCGTGGCCAAGATTTTGATAAGTCATTAAAAATTTTGAGTGTCCCCGAGCTCAAAGGCAAGTTTACAATTCTGCCAGAAACCTTGCCTCAGAGCCAGTTGCCAAAAATTTATGCAAGCGTTGATGCGGTGGCTGATCAGTTCATAGCTGGTTCACTCGGATTAATTGGGCAGGAGGCGATGGCTTCTGAAAAGCCGTTGATCAGTTATCTAAATGAGGACTTGTACAAAAATATCTACGGTGATATGCCACCAATATTGAACGCGAGAACTGAATCTGACGTTTACGATTCATTGGTTAGACTCTTGTCCGATGATAAAAAACGCACAGAAATAGGAACGAAATCCAGAAGATGGTTATTGATGCATCACAATCCCGACATCATCATGAAGAAGTACATTTATCTTTACAAGGCAATTTTGGACAAAAAAAACATTAGCCAAATCAAAACCGAAATTTTGCAGATATCGTAACTTGATTTTTTGAGAATACCCACACCCAATTGCAAATTACATTATTCATCAAAATAGATCTCAATAAAAGATCATTTCTTTTTCACGGATTGCACTATAGCATAGGCATAAACGCTAGTGAGATTGTAGTAGGTGGAATAAAAGTAAACTTTTAGGCTTTTATGTTTTATAGATCTAAAACCATGTGACCTCAATTTTGCATGCAGTTGCCTTGAATCTAGGCGATTCTCAAAATTCTCTTCATTGTTTATCGACATACCGCGCGGGTTTTGGACTATGATAACTGCTGTTCCAGACGTCTTCATAACTCGGTAAATTTCTTTCAGGCATTGATCTAGGTTTACAACGTATGGAAATACAGAATAGCAAGTCAAGAAGTCAAAGACATCGTCTCTGAAGGGAAGTATTGTGGCAGTACCACAGACATCAGGTCTTTTTTGCTTTTCTTGCTTTATTTTCGATGGTAGATCAAATGCAACGTATTTACAACGAAAAAACTCGTGCCAATTTCTATATCCAGATCCTAAATCAAGGCCCAGTTGTTTTCCGGAAGAATATTTCCGTGTCAGAAAGCTTGTGAACCAATGTTTTATCATAATCAGTCACCGGTTTGTAAAAACTGGATATGTGACCAATTGTCCGCCCCATTTTTTCTTGTTTTGAAAAATTCCCTTTTCTTTAGAGGACGGGTCTGTCAATTTAACCCCAGACAAATCATAATATCTACATCCATGTTTTTTGCCCCATTCAATTATTTTCCATCTCAATAGATCCTGGGAGTATAATTTTTTTTCAGTGTCAAGTTCAGAACGTGCTATGCCCCATTCGTTTATGTATCCATTAAAGGCTGAAATGAATATTCCTCCAACAGGGATTTTTTCACTCCATGCTAAAAACCCGGCGTGGCCTGTAGATTTTACAAGTGAAAATACCGCCATAGTTTCTTCCATGGTATAGGCAATCAGGTTGTTTGATTTCCTATAACGATTAAGAATTTCATGATAAATCTCGATGTCTTCGTTGGCACTCATCTCGGAAATGGATACTCCTCTTTCTTGTGATCGTTCTATGTTTTTTTGTACCGATTTTTTATCAGTGCCTTTAAAAATCTCATCAAGACCTTGGTTTAAATCAATTATGAACGTGGATACGTCATTTTTTTGAAAGTTAAATTTTTGTGGAAAGCTAAATTTGTCATCAAGCGGATGGATTGTTCCCTCGAATTTTGTCTTCCAAGATTTTAACAAATCTCCCAGTGATTGGGCGATTTCCTCAGCATATGAATAGTCAAAAATTACTGGTCCAAATGTCCAGTTTGTCAATTTTGACAACAGATTTTTGCTCAAAGCTGAGTACAAAGTACCATGGCCCAGAAATTTTGTCAGTTTCCCCCTACCTCTCAATGAATTAAAAATAAGAATTTGTCCCACCACTTTTCCATTTCCATCATAAAATTTTACATAATTTGGCTCTGATTTTGTTACAATATTTTCATAATTTCCATAATCACTAGTTTGAAATATAGTTCCAAATTTTGATTCTAATACTCGCTTGTTCCAGTTGGAATCCGATTTCTTTTCTATCTGGCAATCAATCATGATTTGTCCTTATCGCATGGACATATAAGATTAATAGAACTCTAGTTTAGGTCATACAAATGCCATTTGTTCTTTGGATGACAGGACTCCCCTGCTCTGGCAAAACCTCCATCGCAAAAGAATTGCGCAATGTCATTCCCAATATAGCAATACTGGACGGAGATGAGCTCAGAGAGTGGTTATCTCCAAAAGATTTTTCAAGAGAGGGGCGTAGTGAGCATAACAAAAAAGTGGCATTTTTGGCGAGATTATTAGAAAAACACCATGTTCCAGTTTGCGTTTCCTTGATCAGTCCTTTTGTAGAAAATAGGGAAACTGCACAGAAGATCATTGGTTCTGAAAAATTTATAGAAATCTATGTCAAGTGTTCTATAGAAGTCTGCGAATCTAGAGATGTTAAAGGAATGTACAAAAAGGCTAGAAATAATGAAATACAAAATTTCACAGGAGTGAGTGATGTATACGAAGCCCCGCAAAATCCGAATCTAATCCTAGAAACCGAAAAATATTCAATTTCAGAATGTGTGCAGAAGATACTAGGATACTTGAGAGCAAGAGATTTCATTCATTAATTCATGCCTTAAAATACAATCACATATCCCAATCAAAGTTCACGTTTAACAATTTAGATAATTGTTCATTATAGGGTTTGAAATACTCTATGAGAGTCTTTCTAGTAGATGGAGCCATGGACTTGTATTCTCCAACGTTCATTTTCGGAGGATTCCTAATTTCACAACTTGGCAGATCCAAAAACTCAAAAATTTTACTCATGATTCGGGTTGGGTCTTCTTCCAAATCCTCGGTTTTTAGCACAAGAAACTGTTCTTTTGGAAAATATTGTAACCATGTCTGCAATTGCTCAACATATTTTCCCCGTGAAAGGTATGAAAAATCCCTAAGGTTTATCCCGACATAATTTTCATCATTTGCCTCCTTTTCTCGCTCGCCTCTAATTCGTTTTTCTTCGTTTGCAATGGCCTCTTCAAATGACAGGTTTTCATAACCATTTTTGAGCTGCATGTTATAATGAGAATATGCACGGTCTATTGGGTTCCGGAGTATTGCAATTAGCTTAACTTTTGGCAATATTTTTGACATCCTACTTGGAACTATCGGATTGAAGATATACATCGGTGATGCCTCACCAGTTACGAATTTTTTTTTCTGAAGTTTTAGAAAGATCTTATGGAAAAAAGTAGGGAAAAATGATCTATACCAATTAAGTCCTATATTATAATTAGAATCAAAAAAATGTATTTCTTTGTAAGTAGCAGAAGAGATATTCGGATGCTGAATCATATAGTCATAAAGTGAAGTTGTAGCACATTTTTGGCACCCTATTATTACAAAATCCGGTAGAACCCTCAAAGGTCCAGTCACATAGTAGAAGTGACGTCGCAATAACCCGTATGTTAGTCTCTTATACACAACATGTAAGATCTTATGTTTGTGCAACCATGATCTAGTACTTTTTAATTTTTCAAAATTTTCAAAAGCCTCGTTATCATTGTGCCTATCTTTGAGAAGCCTTCCAAATTCATCAAATTTTTTCTTGCTTATCATGTCAACAACCAACCATTAAATTCTAATAAATTCCTTTAATATGGACCTGAAGAGAATTCTAGTATTTTTGTCAATTGCAAACGTGATTGCAAAATATGCCCCCACACATATCAATAATTCAGCAAACAATGATGGTAGGAAATCATAGATTTTTGACTCATAATGCAACATGAAGGGTGATGTTATCAGGTAGATTATGACAAAGGCTCCCGCAGCAGATCCGTATTTTAACACATGAGAAACGGAAAAGGTGAAGTTAATCTCCCTTCTTATCAAGATTCCAGAATATATTAAAAATGGTATTTGTAAAATGAATGCAATCACAACCCACCAAGTTACCATAGTAACCTCAGACGCCTTATTGAAATGCAACAAGAATATCACAATTGTTAGTATTGTGATGTACATACCATAGTGGAAGTTTTGCAATGTTGGGATCGTAAAGAGTTTGCTTTTTATGATCTTTGAAAACTTGTTATTTTTTTCCACATCGATAGTTTCCATTCCTTGCAAGATTTGATAGAAGGTGGAGGTTATCACGTAGAAGAAAGTCCGTACGGCAAATATCATGGCAATCATTGCACCAGAGACGTAAGCTGGATTTAGGGCAAACAGTGCTGGTTTAGCAAAAACCACTGATATAGTTAAGAATAAAATTGCAAAGTACAAGAGTCGATTAAAATTTTCCTTTATATGATCACTTGCGCCGTTTGCAAGCAGTTTAGGATAAAGTGCTTGAGATATAAGCCCGGCATGACCTATTATTTGAGAAACTGTCAGAGAGGCAGCATAGTAGGCCACTCCGATTACAGAGCCTGTGATTATTGAATAAACCATTACATCTAAAGACCAGATAACTCCGGAAAACCTAGAATACAACGGGATCCACGATAATTTAATCCAGTGAATTAGAACGCTGAGTGAGAATTTTCCCTGAAGCCTAGACCGGACAAAATAAGTCTGAACTATGATCTTTGCCACATATGCTGCAATTGTAGCTAGTATGGCCCCATTTATTCCCAGACCTAAAAAATAAACAAGAACTAGGCCAACAGGGATCTTTGACGATTCGAAAATTAAAAGACCGTAGCTTGTTGCATGAGGCTTATGACCAAGATTTACACCTTCCATGACCGTACTGACAAACGTCAATGGTAGTAAGACTGAACCTAGTATGATTGAATTGATGTAAGAATTGTTGCCATAAACTAAAAAGGCAAGTGCAACATACCCTGGTAAGACACCCATTGAGAACATTGCGCTTGAGAGAAGAGAGGTTTTACCAATTTGTTCACCTCTTGCGATTTGTCTTGTAGACCAATATGTGATGAGAGGTTCAACAATTAGAAAATATGAGATCATGCTACCGATAATTGACCATATACCAAATTCAGTAGGAGAAAGCTTTCTGGTTACTATGAGAGTGAAAATGATACCTGTAAAGACACTTATCATTCCCGCTGCAAGTGCGATCAGGCCCGAATAGGTTACTCGAATATTACTCAATTTAATAGAAAACACAGATCAGCAATATAAAAGAGATTAAACCTTTTTTTAACTCGGACAAGCCAAAATTCGTGTCCATGCCAAGAAAATTAGTAGTTTTTCCAAATGATCCCTTGAGTGCATATCATGCAAAAGGGGAGATCAAGACACGATATTTTAATCCAAAGAATTTTTTTGATGAGATTCATGTCATCAGTCTATTTGATTCGGATGCAAGAGAAGAAGAAGTGAGGGAAGTTGCAGGTACGGCTAGTCTAAAAATTCATGTCATTGGCAAGACAACTCTACTAAATATAAAATCTAAAAAAGAAGATGCCATAAAACTAATCAGTACTATACAACCGGATGTAATTCGTGCCTACAATCCTTTACTACAAGGTTGGCTTGCTGTAGAAACCGGAAGGAAATTGAGCATACCAGTAGTCATATCATTAATGGGAGATTATGACAGAGATCTTAGGCATTTTGCAAAGAAAAATAAAAACATCAAATCGTATCTCAAGCTATTATACACCAAAAGATTTCTAGAATCACACTCCATAAAAAATGCTGACGCAATAATCATAATTTATGATTTCATTAGAAAATATGCAGAAAAGATGGGAGCAAGAAAAATTCATCTCATCTATAATAGAATTGATTTATCCCAGTTTTCGTCACATGTGGATCCTGCATTTACAGAGTCTAAACCAGTAGTCATATGCGTTGGTAGGTTAATGAAAGAGAAAAATCAAGAATGTATTATCAGGGCAGTAAAAGACTTGGAGGTTAATCTGTTATTGATTGGAGATGGTCCACAATACAATGAACTGACTAATCTTGCAAAAGATCTTGGTATTCAAGAAAAGGTGAAATTTGAGCGTGCATTACCCCATAAAGATATACCTAGATATTATGCAGCTGCAGACATTTTTGCCTTACCCATAAAATATGGAGGCTTTGCCATACCTGTTCTTGAAGCAGCTGCATCAGGGATTCCAGTAATATTACCAAAACAAGACTTTGATCCTAATCCAGAATTGATAAGAGATTTTGCATTACTTGTTGATAACAATCCAGAATCTTTCAAAATTGCAATTGAGACAATACTTTCGGATAAAAACAAATATGATAAAATGGTTCGTGCTGGTCTTGATACAGTTAAAAAAATTAGCAGTGACATAATGGAAGAAAAGGAAAAGGATCTTTATCTTTCACTGCTTCAAAAGAACTGATACAATATTTTTAGCAGCATGTCCATTTCCAAAATATTTAGACTTTATTTCTTTTACAGATTTTCTTTTCAAAATTTCAAGTATTATGCCACTGCTGGATTTTGATATTTTATTTAACAACACATTGTGCTTTCCGTCAAGAGTTTCTATCCATTCTGTACTTTTGCGCAGTGTAACGCATGGTGTTCCTGTCCAATATGCTTCCTTTTGTAGACCTCCAGAATCCGTAATAAGCATACTAGCATTTGAGAGTAATTCTAACATCCTGGAATATTTTACGGGTTCTATAACATCAATTCCATCAAGCTTCAATCCAAAAGATCGTATCTGTTTCTGTGTATGAGGATGAATTGGAAATATTATCTTCCATCCATTTTTGTTCAGAGTTTTAACAAGTTCCAATATGTTTCTGATGTTAATACGATTCTCTATGTTGTCTTTTCGATGAATTGTCATCAAGATATACTTAGAATCACGCTTTTGCAGATGTAGTATTTTTTTAAACTCAAGAAATACATCATACATAGTATCTCCACTCATATATGATGAGCCAATTACTGATTCTTTTTTCAGATTATTGTAACAATTTTTTGTAGGAGCAAAAAGTACATTGGAACAATGGTCTATTATCCTCCGGTTAATCTCCTCTTCCATATTAAATTCCATGCTTCTTGCACCTGCCTCTACATGTGCAGTCTTTATTCCAAGTCTGTTTGCGCAAAGTGCAGCACCAAGAGCAGATCTTGTATCCCCTGGAACTATGACAATGTCAGGCTTGATTTTTTGCAGAGGTTTTTCAAGCTTCATTATTATTTGAGCAAGCTGATTTGCAGAAGAATTTGTTTGTACTCCAAGATTCAAATCAGGATCTCTAATTTTCAATTCCTTGAAAAAAACCTTGGACATTTGGTAATCATAATGCTGACCTGTATGAATTAGAGTTAATTGGGATTTTCTTGCCAGTATCTCTCGTATGATTGGTTGTGACTTTATTATTTGCGGTCTAGTTCCAACCACAAGACAAAAGTGCATGAAATAACGAAAGAATAGACAATAATTAATGTTTAGTCATATAATGACAATTCTCATCATAACATTTGTTTTGTTGCAACAATCAAGTACCAGATAAAACATTTTGAAGATCATTTGCTATCTTATTCCAATCAAAATTCGACCTGACATATACAGAAAATTCTTTTCCCATCTTCTCCCTTTTTTCTTTGTCAGTTAGCAACGTTACAATATAATTTGCATATTCTGTGCTATTTCCTGGCGTTGCTAGAAATCCATGTGTCTCATGTCTTACCAGCTTTGCAGTCTCAGCTACTCTAGTTGCAACAACTGGTTTTCCACAGGCACCATACTCAAGTAGCTTTATTGGATGTGCTGCTGCAAAATACGGCTCGTCTGGAAAAGAATCAAGGCAAACATCTGCACACATTACATATTTTGGGATATCCTCCCTTGGCCTTCTTCCAAGAAAGACAAAATTCTTCGATAATCCTCTTTCTTTCACTTTTGCCTCCCAAACATCACGTGTTCTATTAGGATCTCGATGGTCACCAATAATGAGATATTTTACATCAGGTATTTTCTCAATCACATCTCTTGCAGAATCAATTATTAGATTAAGATCCTGTAAAGAACCAGAGAATACCAACAGGTGTTTTGTACCAAATGACTCCTTAAGATGACTAATATCATTTGTACTATATTTTGCAGAATCAAATAATTCCAAATTCACTCCATTTGGAATTATGTGTATCTTTTTTTCAGAAATACCTTTTTTTAGAAGATCATCTTTTAGATAGTTTGTTATTGCAATTATCTTGTCAGCCTTTTGAAATGATGAGTTGACTATTCTCTTTGGCCTAACAAAAGCATGCAGGTCTGCAAAATCTAGCACAAATTTGATCTTGTTTCTTGACTGAACTCTCATTGCTGGTAAAGAGCTTCCAATTCCAGGCATGTAGGCATAGACATAGTCTATCCCATGATCTTGGATAATTTTTGAAGCAATCCGAGAGGCTGTAAGAAGAGATGACAAGTAGTTTAGATATTTGCCAATGCCTCGCTTTCCCCTGAATTTCATCATGCTGGGAGGATGAATCTCAATTACATCAAGACCATTTTCTTTAAAATTTGATATTCTTGGAGACTTTGGTTCAGGTCGTATTATTACAATGAATACCTTGTTTCCAAGCCTTGAAAAGGCACCCATCAAAGAAAAGACTCTGGTATAGTCACCCCATTTTTGTGAGAGATCTACATTGCAAAAGACAAGTATGTTGATACAAATCACCTTAACGGTTTAGAAACCATTCATATGTTTTTTCTAGTCCTTGCTCAATTGAAGTAGAAGGATCATATCCAATCATCCTTTTTGCTTTTGATATGTCCATTTTTCTTCGTTTCACATGATCGAAGCTTCGCATGGGCTTGTGTTTTATTTTAGATTTACTTTTTGTTGTTTTTAGAATTAATTTTGCAATGTCACGGATCTGTGTTTCCTTTCCTGTTCCAAGATTAAATGTCTCATTTTTTCCACCCTTTTTGGTAGCTGCAAGAATAATACCATCAACGCAATCATCAACAAAGGTAAAGTCACGTGTCTCTCTTCCAGTACCAGTTATAGTAAGTGGCTTTCCATGTATTGCATTTTCAAAAAAGTTTGGAATTACGTTTCTATATCTTCCTGGAGGATCATATGGTCCATATGAGTTGGATAGTCTGACTATTGTATAGTCCATGCCGTATAACTCGTGAATTGATTTGCAATAATACTCGGCGGTAAGCTTGCTTGTAGCATATGGCGTGGACGGATTTGGCATTAGATCTTCTTTCATCATAGGTTTTAGCTGATGACCATAAAGTGATGAAGATGAGGTATAGAGAAATCGTTCTAGTTTTTGTCTTGAGGCATAAAGCAATACCTGAAGGGTTCCTTGAACATTGACTCGCAGGTCTTCAAGCGGATCTTTTACAGAAAGCTCATTTGCAAATCTTGCTGCCAGATGAAACACATAATCAAATTTTTTTGAAAATACTTTGGACAGTGATTTTTTATCTGTTATGTCACCTTTGACTACAACAAGGTTTTGATGTCGTGGAAGATTTCCCGTATCACTCTGTGAAAAATCATCCAGTACTGTAACCTTGGCATCCTGTTCAAGAAGTCTTTTTACTAGATTGCATCCAACGGCTCCATTTCCTCCAGTTACAAGTGCGTTTATCCCTTTAAGGTTCATCATATGAAATGACTTGTACTGGTTCATTTATCTTTGAGGGTCTTTGTATAACCCACCGAGACGTATTTGATTCCAAGCTCTTCAGCCATTGCACTTGAGAATATTCTCCTAGTATCAATGACTATGGGAGTTTTCATGGTCTGTCTTATTTTAGCAAGATCCAATTTCTTGAATTCATCATGATCTGTTACTATTACCAAAGCATCTGATTGTGATAGCGACTCCCAAATGTCCTCACTTCTTTTTCCACCAAAGGTTTCCTTGCTTTTTGGATCATGCACAATCACATTACATCCATTTTTGCCAAGTTGGGCTACAATATCTTTTGAAGGAGAAAAACGTGTGTCACTAACATTTGCCTTGTATGACACTCCAAGTATCAATATAGTAGATTCTGGTAACTTTTTTCCTTGTCCCGTTAGAGCATCAGTTACAAGATTTACTACATGATATGGCATGTCGTCGTTAATCTTTCTGGAATCAGTTATAATAGTAGATTCAATCTTCTTTTTTCCAGACGGATTAAGCAAAAGATATGGATCCTTTGGCAGACATGGTCCACCTACTCCAGGTCCTGGCTGAAGAAGTTTTACTCTAGGATGGGAATTGCATACTTTGATCAATTCTGCAACATCAATTCCATATTTTTCACAGATCAGGCCAACTTCGTTTGCAAATGCCACATTAACATCTCTAAATGTATTTTCCACAAGTTTTGATATCTCTGCCACTTCTACTGGCGTTGAAACAACTTGTGAGGTTACTATCTTTTGATAAAGAGACTTGGCAAGATCTCCAGAATTCTCATCAGCATATCCAATTACACGCGGAGTTGTTTTAATTTCAGACAATGCAGTTCCAGGCGCTAGTCTTTCTGGAACAAATGCAGCCCAAAAGTTTTTGCCAAGTTTTGATTTTTTCTCAAGTATTGACAAAACCAACCCCCTAAAAGTTCCTGGTGGAATTGAGCTTTCTATTATTACAAGTTTATTTTCAAGGGATATACTCGAGATTGACTGGCATACTTTTTCAAGGTATGATAGATCTGGCATTATACCACTTGTAAGGGGCGTGGCAACACATACAATTATGACATCGGCGTTTTTTATTGATTCTTCCGCACTAGAGTTGGCATGAAATTTTCCTGATGTGATACATGATTTTAATAATTCTTCAAGACCTTTTTCTTCAAACGGTGCTTTTGATTTATCCAGAGATGATAGAATGTCTTTGTCGATATCATGCCCTGTTACATCAAAACCAGACTGGCAAAAAGTTAGCGCAGTTGGCAATCCTACCTGCCCAAGACCCACTACACAAATTTTTGCATCATATTTTTCAATTTTGGATAACAAGTCTATTATCAATGGATTTCATCCTAGAGTCTTTTGCTAACCTATAATATATTATGGGTCAATTGAAACTCTGAAATAAATGAAAGATGTACAATCGGCTTTGGATAATGCAATAAAGTTTCTTCTCAGCCCATCTTCAATTGATGATTCAACTACCAAGGCAAAATCAGGCTTTTACGGATTCCAAAATACAACAAAACCAATGAGAGACACTGACAAGCCCTTCATTTTTTATGAGATTTCAGGATATGGTATAAACTTGCTACTAAAGTTGTACAGATGGTATAACGATTCCAAGTTTCTCGATCTTGCCAAAAAAACAGGCGAATCCATACTACTAGGTCAGGTCAATGGTAACAATCCAAAAACAAATGGTGCATTTTTTGATAGGTTTTACCCAGATTCTGAAAACTTTTTTGAGATATTTCATGTTTATCCTAATGCGGTATGTGCAGGTGCATTATGTGAGCTGTATCATGAAACCAAAGACAAGCGATTTTTGGAATCTGCAAGGAAAGCGACAAAATGGCTTTTTGAGATGCTTGAAAGAAAAGATGACAAATGCATAGGATTTAAGGAATTTTTTAGTCAGAGTGAAAAATCGGACAAGGTCTATCCCTATGAATCCATTTGTATTCCATTTATTTTGTTAAAGTTTCAAAATGATTTGGAACTTTCAGAGGAACAAAAAAAGGATCTCAATTCGGCAATCTCTTGGGGAATAAATTCACAAACTGCTGATGGCTTCTTTCCATTTTTTTACCAGCCCCTACAGAATCAATTCAATGAAACAGCCTACTCACATTTTACAATATATCCACTCTACAACCTAATGGGATTTCCACTCTCAGAACTTGAAGACATGGGCCACAAGGGATGTTTTGATGCATACCTAAAGTGCGGAAATTGGATGACAAGAGTACAAGACAGCGATGGCGGATTTTACACATATTACCATAAAGAGGGTCATGTGTGGCACAAGCAATCCCCTGCAATTGGACAGGCATTATGCACCTTTGTTCATCTATATGAAAAGACCGGTGAGAAAAAATTCTTGGAATCTGCTACAAAAGCCGCAAGATGGCTTGCCACAAATCAGCTAACAGATTCACAGTTCAACGGTGCATTCTATTGGGTCTATCCAAATAAGCATCTGTCTGGATTACAGAAAAAAATTGCATATGCAAAGGAACGTCTTGTTGGCAAGTTATCTAGTTCAGAATACGTATCAGATGTTACCATATTGTTGGACAAGATTCCCATATGGCCCGTTCAGTTTGCTGTAGAAGGATTACATAGATTCAACAAGTTACAGGGTCTTGCGTAAGACAGAAAGGATTTTTTCTGCAGAGTGGCCGTTTCCATAAGGACTTGCATTAGATGTTATCTTGGGATTATCTTGTGTATCTTTAATTGCTTGGGTAATCTTTTGAGTGCTTGTACCCACAAGTTCTGAATATCCAGCCTGTACTGCTTCAGGCCTATCTGTGCTTTTGCGTACTATAAGCACCTTCTTTCTAATAGATGGTGATGTAGCCTCTTCCTGTATCCCACCCGAGTCTGAGATTATGAATCTAGATTTTTTCATAAGGTATATCATGTCAAAGTATCCTACTGGTGGCATTACCAATATGTTATCAGATTCTTGAAGTTTTTTATAGAGACCAAACCTTTGGAGTTGTTTTACAGTTCTGGGATGTGCAGGAAATATCATATTTATTTTTGATTGTACAAGCCCTTGCACAATTGATGATAGAGTCTCTTTATTGTCAACATTTTCGCCACGATGTAATGTTACAAGTGCAAAATCATTGTTCTTCTCAATTGAAAGATTTGCTTTTTTTTCTGCTTTAGACATATTTTGTTGTATTGCATCAATTGATGTGTTTCCTGTGACGTATGTCTTTCCATGAACTTTTTCATTTTGTAATGTTTTTTTTGCATGTTCTGTAGGTGCAAAAAGAAACTCAGAAATGTGATCTACTGCAATCCTATTATGTTCTTCAGGCATTCTCCAGTCATTGCTTCGAAGGCCTGCCTCTACATGTGTCACTGGGACACTACACTTTATGCCGGTAATGGCAGCTGCAAGAACTGTGTTTGTGTCCCCTTGAACAATTACGGTATCAGGTTCAATCTTGCTGATTATCTTTGCTAGGTTTAGAACAATTTCTCCAATTTGCGTAGCCCTATCAGTTGTAGTATTTTGTAGTTTAGTGAGTTTCATGGAATAGTCAGGCTTTCTTATGTCAAGATCTTCGATGAACTTCATGCTCATGTTATAATCATAGTGCTGACCAGTGAAGATTATCGTACTGTTTTTCTTGTTTAAGAGTTTGATGATAGATGAGAGTTTTATTATCTCGGGCCTTGTGCCCATCACTATTGCTACTTTCATGTGGTACTCACTCTAGTACTCCTTTTGACTATGCTAGAAGAGATTCATAGATATCAAGGTAAAGTTTTCCAACGTGAGACCAGTCATATTTCTGTACATGTAGAAATGCCTCCTTGCACAGTCTCTCTGATTTTTTCTTATCTCCTACAAGCATAGTTACCTCGTTCAAGAGTTTTTGTGGAGAATTTGGCTCAAGCAAAATACCATTCTTATCATTGGTCAACAGTTCCTTGTTACCCCCTACATTCGTAGCAACAATTGGAATATTACATGCCATGGCTTCAAGTATAGTAGAGCTTATTCCTTCAACAAGAGACGGTTGGACCAAGACATCAGAGCCACGTATAAGAGAGATGGTTCTCTCCTTGGGCATATACCCCATAAGATGTATGTTGGTTTGTGTCTTTGTTGCTTCTTTTATTTTATATTCCTCAGGACCTGATCCCAAGATCAAAAGGTGAATATCTTGTGGAAGTTTTTTGGACATTTCAAGCAAATCAAGTATTCCTTTTTCTTTTGAGAGTCGTCCGGCAAAGATTATTTGTTTATCATATAGCTTTTCTTTTTTTTGTGGTAATGATGACATATCAATGGCATTAGGTACAAGCGATACCTTGAATCCCAATTTTGTATAGTAATCATATGCTTCATGTGATATTACAGTAATGGCATCAGCCCACGTCAAGGCATCTTTTTCATAAGACGATGAGATCTTTCCAGTGGTCTGCCCGTGTATAACATCTACTTGTTTTGAGTAAATGCCATGAAGTGTTAGTATCTTTTTTCCAGATGCATGCTTCATTGGTAACGCAGATGGTAAGTTGTGTGCATGTACAATATCACTTCCTTTCTTAAACTTGGTTTTCAAAAATGCCGATAGCATAAAGCTTGGATTTTTTAGTCCCTTTATTGGTAAAGTGAACGTATTTTCTGATGAAAGTACATCAACATGATGACCATTATTTTTTAGAAAACTAGAAAGACCTTGAACATGTTGAGCAATTCCCCCAATACCTGTTTGAGTAGGAGAAATAATTAGCACTTGCACGCTAGTGTGCAATTAATTAATTCTCTAATAAGGTATTAGATTAACAATTGTAAAAGAAGAAACAGGTTTTCTAGGTTTTACATTAAAGATTGTGATGCTTCATGCATCATCTGGCTCTTTGCACAACCAGCTGCAAGCTCATCACCTGAACCTCTTCTCATGATTCCCCTATAGAGACCATCTTCGAGTTTTACTCCAACTCTCTTCTCCCATTCTTCTACAGATATAGAATATTTCTTTTGGATTCTGTCTCTGTACCATTCTGGAATTACGTTAAATGCGCAGAATGGAACAATTCTCAAGTCTGGTGTAAGATAGTGGATGTCACATCTTTGGAGTCTTTCAAGATCTTCGTTATACTTGTCTTGAAAGTGCATCATTCCCAAGAACAAGCCTTTGACATGCCATGAACCTACAGAGTTAAATGATCTCTTCATCAAGATGCTACCAAACATCTTTGCAAGGTCAAGACCTGCTGGCTGTTTCTTTTTATCGATAAAGCTTGAAAGTTTTCTTACAACTTCAAGCATTGTGAAATACTTGTTCTTTCCAGACTTGATTTCCTCAGCCTTGTCTTCAAAGAGTTCTAACATTCCTTGAATGTCTGCAAATCTTGTCAATGGGACAAACTTCTTTGTCTCTGCATCTTCGAAGATGTATGTACCTGCACCACATGCAAAGTGGATTGAGAGTTCATACTTTGGTTTGCTAGAGAATGCTTCGATTACGTTTGTTAGAGGCATGCAACTTGGAACTGGGAACCAGTCATCGACTGTTACTTCTCCTTGTGTCTGTTCTTCAATTCTTTGTATACAATCTGGTATTGTGATTCTGTATTTTTCACGTTCTTTCTTGCCCATTCTTCCAGTCAAGGATACTGGTTGGAAGTTTACTGCATGGACAACATCGAGATTCTTTTGAGCATATCGTATAATTGGACCTAATTCATGGTCGTTGATTGATTTGATAACTGTTGGAACAAATACTACGGTAGTTCCTGTCTTTCTTGCACTCTCTAGTGCATATGGAATTTCCCAGTGGTTCTTTGGATTTGTTCTTGGTGTAACACCGTCAAAGCTAAGATACAAATTATTGACACCTGCAAGTCTTACCTCTCTCATTGCTTCTGGGTCTAGTGCAAATCTTATTCCGTTTGTGTTCATCTGTATGTGATCAACACCTTCTTCTTTCATTATTTTGATAACATCAACAATATCTTCTCTGAGCATTGGTTCTCCTCCAGTAATCTGCATAGAGTTTCCTGGAATTGGTCTTTCTGCTTTTAGTGTCTTCATCATTGCTCTTACTTGATCTTGTGATGGTTCATACATGTATGCACCTTCTAGTCCTTTTTTCACATAGAAGAAGCAATACCAACAGGTCAAATCACATCTGTTTGTAACTATCATGTTTGCAAGTCCACTATGGGACAAGTGATTAGAGCACAGACCACAATTGTTAGGACATGAACATTTGTCAATCATTACGTTTGGAGCATGTGCACCCTTGCCATCAATCCAATAGGTGCTGAATTTTTTATACATATCATAAGAGCCAAAATAGAGTTCTTCACATTCACCATGTGTTGGGCAAGTCTTTGTCATGAAGACCTTGCCATCTCTCTCAAATACCTCTGCATCAAGTATCATGTTACATTCAGGACAGATACTCTGGGTAAATCGTATAGTGGACTTCTTTCCTAGAGTAGGAGTCTTCTGATTAGATATCTGAATTAGTTCCATGTCTTATACGCATATCTTAGGAGATAGTATTTAATCCATTTCCTACAAGACACCAGATGAATAGGTAGGTGAACCCTCACAGAAAACCGATCCTAGACATATATATCAAAAGAGCCCCCGATCATATCACATTGAGTCTTTCTGACAAGGCACGAAAAGCATTAGAAAAGATTGGTCTCACAAGCTATGAGATCAAGACATATTCTTCACTCTTAAAGACAGGCCCAATTACTGCCTCAGATCTCAGCCAAAAATCAGGAGTACCGTATTCAAAAATTTATGAGGTTCTAGGCACGCTGGAGGAGAAGGGGTGGATAGGTTCAGATGATTCAAGACCTACTCAATATTTTGCAAAATCTCCAGCTACTGCAATACAGACATCAAAGCAGCAACTTGAGACAGAATTTAGAAATAATGAAAATATAGTACTCAAGGAACTCACTCCACTTTACGAACAAAGTGGGATAAGTGAGAGACCAGATATTTGGATAATTTCAGGTGTGATAAACATTGCAACAAAGATTCTTGAGATGGTAGACTCTTGTAGAAATGAAGTCATGATTGCAATCCCCAAGGTTGCAGAAGAGCTGGCAAAAGAAGCTTTGCCAAAGATCAGACTATTACATGACAGAGGAGTAGATATTACAATTCTAGTTTCAGATGATGTTGAAGCTGATACTTTAAAGTCATTATCAAGGCTAGCAACGGTAAAAGTGAAAAAGGGCCTCTTTGGGGGAGGAATCATTTCTGATAAAAGATATGTTGTTTTACTGCTTGGCGAGGAGCTTGGTACCACAGGTACAAAGGAAGCAGTTGCCATATGGGCAGACCACTCTGGCCTTGCAGGTTTTGCCCGTGAGTATTTTGAGTATCTCTTGAAAGAATCAAAAGATGTAAAATCAAGTAAGTAGGATATCATTCATGAAAGATCAAGAAGTCTTGTTTGTTGGAACTGCAGAAGCAGAACATGTCGAGATGTATCTCAAGGCAATATGGCACATCAAGGAAGGAGGAGATCCTGTAAAAATTAGTACCATTGCAAAGATGCTAAACGTAAGACAGCCAAGTGTGGTACAGATGCTAAAGAAACTAAACGAGTCAAAACTTGTAAATTATAATAAAAGTGGGGTCTCGCTTACTAAAAACGGTGAAGAGATAGGCTCTAACATGATGCGAAATAGTAGACTGCTTGAGGTGCTCATGGACAGCGCTCTAAAAGTAGACATTGATGAAGAGATGGTTTGTGGCATTGAACACCACATGAATGCGCAATTTACAGATGCATTATGTACAATGCTCAAGCACCCAAGAAAATGTCCACACAATCATGATATCCCACGCGGAAACTGTTGCAAGAACTGATTGAAATAAGTTATATCAGAGAGATGGTACACAAGATCAAATGACTTGTTTTTGCGGCTGTGAAACTTTTGTAAAAGACAGTAATGGATTCAAGGTTGGTTGTGTAAAATGCAGTCACGGTGCACAGAACCATGAACAAAGCTTCAAGCTAAAACCATTAGAAGAAGGGGCCCAAAAGAGAGGCTCATTATCCTAAAATCATTCGCCTATGACTTTAACAAGAACACGTTTTGGTCTGTTGCCGTCAAATTCTCCATAAAAGATCTGCTCCCACGGGCCAAAATCAAGTTGGCCTTTTGTTATGGCTACTACAACCTCTCTTCCCATTACCTGTCTTTTAAGATGAGCATCTGCATTATCTTCTCCCGTATTGTTATGTTGATATTGTGATGTTGGTGCATGTGGTGCAATCTCTTCTAGCCACTTTTCATAATCTTGGTATAATCCACTCTCATTGTCATTGATAAAGACGCTTGCAGTGATATGCATGGCATTGACAAGACAGAGACCCTCTTTTATGCCACTTTTTTGAATTATTTTTCTTACCTCTGGTGTGATATTTACAAATCCGCGCCTTGATGGAACATTGTATGTAAGGTATTCGGTAATTGATTTCATGAATACCAATAGAATCATTACCGATAAAAATCCAATGCAGGCTCAGAACTCAAGATCCTTCTCATCAAGTCAAAGGGATTTGGTCATCAACGCCTGCAACCAAACAACTTTGTTTGTTCCTACTTGAGTCTTTCAAGAAGCTTGATAAAAGGCGAGAGCATTGTTTACACAAATGGTAGCAATAGATGCAACGTGTTCTCTTGAAAGTTTTAGGAAGTTTGTAATCCTGAGCACTTGTAACTCATTTATTCCTGAAAGTTACTTGGAGGATTATGAAGTGTTCCCAGAACGTGAGGCATCACCTGGCCCAATTTATGTAGAGGCTGCAGACAAGGTCACTCTGAAAAAGATTAGAGACATGACTTTTGTTAATGCAAAAGAAGTGCTTGGCATAATATACTCATCAAAGAGTGGCAACACCAATCTAAAGTGGAGACAGGTAAGAAGAAGCACGGGCAAAGTAATGGGAGAGGCCTCAACCAATACGCTTGTTAACTTGACTGAATCCGGCGTACTCACACAGGAATGGGTCCAGAATTACTTGAGAAAGAAAGCAGAAGAAAAGAAAGAAGTCAAGACTGACGAGTTGACAAACTAGATTACTTTTCTTTTTTATTATAGTTCTACAAAGGTATTAGATTGATTATTAAAAAAATAGAAGACAATACGGTTGCTCTAATACCTGAGGAATCAGATGATCTTTTTACGCTACGTCGTGTTATAAACAAAGGAGACAGGATAATTGGAGATACATCAAGAGCTGTAAAACAGGAAAAGGAGTTTTCAAGACCTGACAAGGGAGAAAGGGTAAAGATTCGTGTAGCACTTGATGTTGAAAAAATTTCCATTGATGAAGTTGTGGACAGGTTAAGAGTCCAGGGTACCATATCAGAGTCAGACAATCCATCAGTAAGCAAAGGATCGCATCATTCCCTGACACTAAAAATTGGGGATGCACTAACTCTCATTAAAAAAAACTGGAGCGACATTGAACAAAAGTTGATCTTTGAGAAAAAAGATCATAGTACATTTCTTCTTGTGGCAATAGATACTACAGACTGTGGTCTTGGAAGATTAAGTGGAACTCACCTCAAACTTTTGCCAAACATGTATTCTGGCGCAAGCGGAAAAAGATACAAGTCAAAATTTAACATCCAAGATTTTTTCAAAGATGTCCAGAGTGCAATATCTACACTGATAAGAGATGGAGATAGCATAGTGATATTTGGACCAGGCGAGACCAAGAAGAGATTAGCAAATTTTCTCTCAGAGGTTCCGTCTATCAAGGGACATAAGGTGCAAGTGGTGGACGGGATAGATTCTTCAGGTGAGGACGGAATTTACACTTTTATAAAATCAGACATCATGAAACAGACACTTGATACCAGCAAGATTGCAAAGGTGTCTGCCATACTAGATGAGACCATGGCAAGGGCCAACAAGAAGAGTAACAAGTTTACCATGGGTTTTGATGAAACTGCAAAGGCAAATGAGATTGGTGCAGTAGAGTCTTTGGTATTTTCTGACAAGATCTTTGAAAAACAAGATGAAGACAAGATAATTGAATTTTTAAATCAGGTGGAATCAAAAGGAGTCGAAGTTTATGCAGTGGATTCCACTACAGATGCGGGGTTACGGGTTTCGTCTCTTGGAGGAGTGATTTCTCTTCTTAGGTTTGCCCCCCAAAGTTGACTCTTCAAGCCATTTCATGTACGGTATATTGGTATCATCCATCTTGAGCTCAACAATTTCTTTCCAGCACAGTGGGATCCGAAGCTTGGAATTCACGTGACTTGAAGTCGCGGC
>JADMIO011429278.1_pt1 | contig 31570 bp, 56 predicted proteins | sample 8958161 | NCBI WGS metagenome assembly JADMIO01 (sample SAMN16585339, study PRJNA669376) | soil metagenome | isolation source: Crop rotation soil | place: USA: Cullars Rotation, Alabama | collected 2011 | reverse complement strand
GCCGCGACTTCAAGTCACGTGAATTCCAAGCTTCGGATCCCACTGTGCTGGAAAGTCGGTGGCACTGAGGGGCGCCAGATCGAGGCACAGGCGGCTGCTTCTCAGGCTGCTCGCGCCCTCCAGTCCGCCGAGAGGGTCATTGCTCCTCTCGATGAGCGTCTTGTCGAACTTGCCCGCAACTGGCAGGGTGCCACGGGTGCCACCCGAGCGTTCTACCGCGAACAGTTCCGGGCGATCCGAGGCTCCGAGGAGTACCAGAGCGCCCTCGGCCGAGTGAAGGATGCAGTTGAGGATGATGCCGAGGCCCAGGAGCGCCTGAACAAGATCAGCAGCGGCACCAGCATCATCCGCAACATCGCGGCGATCACCGTTGCTGGTTCGGCTTTCGGCATCGGCCTGAAGGTCGTCGACGTGGCGGCCGGAGCCGCGGCCGGGGCGATCGGCGAGCTGATCGACATCCAGACTGGGTTTGGGGCGACCAGTACGAAGGTCACGGCCGAACTCGCGAAGCAGACGCTCGCTCTGCATGGGAACGTCGACGCAGCCCTGGCGGCAGCCGAGGCTCAGGCCGGCCTGACGACAGCCGGTTCCGACGCGCTCAACATGCAGTTGAAACTCGCCACCCAGATCAAGGCTGGCGCTCAGGCTCAGGCGCAGGCGACGGAGCTGACCCGGGCCGCGGCTGGCGTCGGGCCCCAGAACGGGCTGTTCGGTGGCTATGGCGGTCTGGGCGGTTCCGGCCTTCTGGCCGAGCAACTGGGTGGCGGTCGCGGCTTCACGGAGTCACTGCTCCAGCAGGTGCAGGCGGCGAGCGGCCGGGGGGGCAACCCCTTCGAGAACATTGGTGGTGCGCTCGGGTTCCTCAACCCGTTCAACGCCGACTACCGCAACGCGGTCGTCGCCAAGGATCGCCAGACCCAGCAGCAGCCGATCTTGCCCGGTGGCATTCAGGGTCCGACGATTGCCGGGGTCTCGGACTATCTCGGCGGAGTGGGCGACTTCCTCTCGTCGCTCAACCCGTTCGGCCAGAACTTCGGGGCCAACGTCCTGTTCCAAGGCGATGCCGGTCGTCGCGACTCATCCGGGCGCCTCTATGGATCGGTTTCGCCGGGTACTGCTGCGGCGCCCCCAAGCCCAACCGTTCAGGCCGTTCAGGCAGACGCGAATGCAGCAGCCCAGCGTGGTGCTCAGGCACTTGGGTCGACGAAGCAGGCCACGCTTGAATACACGACCAACGCCGATGAGATCGCCCGCGCTACACAGGCAGCAGCCCGCGCGGGTGACACCTATGGTGTCTCGCTGGCCCAGCAGTACGGTCTGGTCGTCAAGTTGGGTGGCGCACTTGCTGAGACCAACGGGGACTACCAGCAGGCGATCCAGCAACTCGCCGTGGGCCGCGGGATTGCCGACCCGGGGCAGCTCGCTGCTCTGGCTGCCGCACAGGAGCGGCAGCGCCAGATCGAGAGCCGGGCGTCGGTAGGGGCCCTGACTGCCCAGCAGGCGTTCGCGCGTCCCGCAATCCTCGACCAGATCCAGCGCCAGTTCGATGTTGCCCAGCAGACCAACAAGGCGCAGGCGGCGCTCGGGTTCCTCGCCGCTCCGCCGACGCCGGTCGGCACCGGGATCACGGCCAAGGACCAGGAGAAGGTCAAGGGCGTCCTGTCCGAGACGGCCAATCTCCAGAAGCAGCTCAACTCGTACTACGCCGAGGGCAAGCAGCTCCTGATCGACACCTATCAGGTGCCCGCGTCCCTGATCGGAAACATCCAGGCCGTGGGCGAGCAGATCGCCACCACGCAGGCCGGGATCGCGAACCAGCAGGCGAACTACGCGGTCGCCCAGTACAACTACCAGTTGTTCATCGCCAAGCGGACGTTGGGTGACATCTCCGGTCTGACTGGGCACGCCTTCGGAGTCCCGGCGACCCAGTTGGGCACGCTGGAACGGGCCAACCTCCTGCTCGGGCGACAGGCCCAGCAGTTGCAGTTCGGGCTGTCCCAGCGCCAGATCAACTTCCAGCAGGCCGTGGCCGGGTTCACGGTGCCGGGTCTCACGCCGGCCGAGCAGAACGCTCGCGTCGAGGAAGCGAAGATCGAGACCTCGTACGCCCAGAAGCAGCTCGACATCCAGCGCCAGATGTTCGGCAACCAAGTGAAGATCGTCGACATCGGCAATCTCCGGCAGGGCGCCGACCTCGTGAAGCAGATCAGCCTGCTCCAGCAGGGTCGGCAGGTCACGATCAACACGGCAGCCGCGGAGCAGAAGATCGCGCGTCTTCAGGCCCAGCAGCAGATCCTGACGCAGGAGGCCGGGACCTACATCACCAAGACCCTCTCGCTGGTGCAGGCGGCCGATGCCGAGATCGCGGCCCGCGAGGCGGCAACCGGTCGGGCCATCAGCAAGGTCGAGCGGCAGGGCGTGCTGGCTGCTTACGCGGTCGGCAGGGCGTTCTTCGACGGGATCAGCGGTGGCCTTCTGACCTTCGGCACCAAGCCCTCGAACACCCCCGGCAGCGGCCAGTTCGGTGCCGGTGGGTCGGGCGGTGGCGGTGCCCATCATGCGCTGGGTGGCCTCTATTCCACCAAGGGCCTGACGGCGCTCGGCCCCGGCGACTACGCAGGCGAGGCGGGCTCAGAGACCGTGGCGATCCTGCGCAATCCCCGGCAACTCATGGGCATGGGAGAAGGCGGCGGCCACACCGAGGTCAACTTCCACGGCGACATGATCTTCAAGACCGAGGCCGACTTCCAGCGCCTGTACCGGATGATCCTTCAGGCGCTCGGCCGCGACGCGGCCACCAAGGGCCTGCGGACGCCGTTCTAGGGTGGTCACGGTCGCGATCAAGATCGCAGGCGTCGATGTCACTGCCGACGTGGTGTTCGAGAACACGCGCTTCAAGTCGTACGTGAACTCCAAGCCCGGCGAGGCGAGGATGCGGGTCCGGGACAGTGCGCGGACGTACTCGTTCACGACGGGGGCCGACTGGCTCGTGCTCGTCAACGGCGAGGCGGCGTGGCGCGGCTTCGTGACCTCGGTGGTCGACACGTACATCGCCGAGGTGATCAACGTCCCGGACTTCGGGCCGACCCGATTCTTCGACCTGATCGGGGCGGACCTCAACCTCTTGTTCAGCCGGCGGATCGTGTACGACCAGGCGACGCCGGAGAATGTCGCCGGCACCCAGTTCCCGCCGGCTACGGCCGACACGACCGCGATCACCGAGCTCCTCGCGAACTGGCTGCTTCTGTCGGGAGACGATCTCGACACCGCGTCAGGCGTCACGCACGTCGGGGATCTCGACCCGGCCCAGACGACGCGGGCGTGGTCGGGGAGTTGGGAGTGGGGGCAGGCGATGGACTCGATCGCCATGCTGCCTGCGGCGATCTACTACCTGCGGCCCGAGGCCACCAGTCCCAAGGGCACGCTGTGCTACGTGGACGTGGATGTACCCACGGCGCCGTTTGGGCTGTCGGACCGGCCCAACGGCACGACGACCAAGGGTTACCGCGAGATGGAGATCACGCTCGACGGGTCGTCGCTCGCGAACGACGTGATGGCGTGGGGCATGGGCTACGGCAGCCAGACTCCCGTGTTCAAGCGTGATCAGGATGCGACCAGCCAGTCGGACCACGGGATCTGGCAGACCGGCATCCAGGCGATCGGCGTCTACAAACAGGCCACGATCGACCGGATCGCCGACTCGATCCTCAACGGCTCCCCGTCCTCAAAGCGCGGGGCGAAGAACGATCGGCCGTACGTCAGTCTTGTGACCTACGAGCCGGGGCTGCTGGCGGGGCACGTGGTCGACTTCGAGTCGGTCGTGTGGGCTTACTCGGATGCGATCCCGGTGCGCCAGATGACGCTCGTGTTCGAGGGACCGGAGGTGGCCCGGTACGAGGTGATCCTGTCTCACGAGATCGACGCCCCGTGGTCGTTCATCGACCAGTTCTGGCCCAAGTTCCAGATCCCGCATCCGCCTTGCATTTCGCCGCCGTGCTACCCGACATGGCCGCTCGGTAACCCCCAGCAGGATGCCCAGTGCGATTGCGCGGTGGATGCTGTGTTCGACGACTTTGACCGTACGGTTGTCGGGGGCGCCGGAACCGCCTCCTCCGGCGCCGTCTGGAGCAACGTCACGACGCCCGGTGGCAGCGATTACGGTGTCAACGGCGCCGACCTGTTCTGCGGCCTGTCGGGCGGCACGTTCCGAGTTCGGACGCCTACCGGGCCATGGCAGACGATCGACGAGGTGACCTTCGATCTTCGCTTCAGGTTCCACCAGGACAGCGGCGTGTTCTCCAACTGGGAGGGGTTCCAGTTCTGGCTTACTGACGGCACGAACTCGGTCGGCTTCCAGTTCAGCCTCAACGGGACGGAGTGGTTCCTCCTGTCCGGTCCCGGCAACTCGTATCCGTTCACGTTCGACCCGTCGTGGCAGACGCTCGACTACACCGCCAACGTCTGGTTCCGAGTGAAGTTCATGCTCAACGTCCTGACCGGCGACATCTCGGCCAAGATGTGGCTCGACTCCGACACCGAACCGACTGCTTGGGAACAGACCATGCCCGCTGGCCTAATCGGCGGTCTCGTGCGCGGGCCAGCTCTCCGGTTCAACATCGAACTCAGTGCGGCACTCGCCAATCGCGCTGGCTACGTGAGCGTCATTGATACCTCATACGACCGCTGCATCCACTGCGTTCCAGCCGACACCTTTAACCGGACGACCGTTAGCCCGAGCATGGGCACTGCCGACTGTGGTCTCACCTACTCGGTGATCCTCTCCAACATCGCGACCGCGCATTGCGACGGGTCGTCGGGCATCGTCACCCTCGATCCGTCCCATGGCGGCTCGGGCGCTGGGTCGGCGGGTGCCTCGATGACGCTAACGCCGTCGCTGGTCCTGTGGGATCGGACGGTGCGTCACTCGATCCAGTTCTCGATGGATAACTTCGGCGATCCGGCCATTGACTTCGCCGAGCTCCTAGAGTGTCGGTTCAAGCCGTTCGGTACGTTCGGAACGCCTCGTGTCGTCATTATCCCCAGCAACTCCAGCCTGTGGCTTCAGGGCGTAGGGCCTACCCCGGGCGCGTCCGCCTACTCGCAGATCACGTGGACGGCGGATCTGATCTCGGGGACCCAGATCCCGATCTCATTCTGGGTGCCCAATAAGGTCTACACGATGTACGTCCAGACCGACGGGTCGCTCAATACTGCCGGGATCACGGATGGCGTCAGCACGTACGAAGTCCAGATCGGCTCCGTCCCCAATACCATCGCTCTCGTTAATATTGACCTCGAACGTCGCGTTCTCGGGCCGTACACGACCAGCGTTATTACGACCGTCACGATTGATAATCTGGAGGTTCCCGAGCTAGGTGGCTGTCCTGTGCCGCCGTGGGACTCGTTCGATAGGCTGACGTTGGGTCTGGGAACTGCTACGGCAGGAACTCCGTATACGATCGACACACCGCCTTCGCAGCCGGGTACGAACTTTGGGGTGACGCCTGGGTCCGCATATCTCAACCCTACCTCGGCCTTCGACTTTTACTTCGCTAGCAACGCCAATCCGGCTGCGTCACTCTCCGAGTTCGAGATCACCGCGCTCATCAAGCCGGTTGCCGTGGCGAGCGGAACGGCATCCCAGTTCATCTTCTACATCGTCGATGACCCGTCGCTGTTCAACGTTTACTGGGGCGCCGGGATATCGGCCACCAACTCGGGCACGGACCAGTTGTTCGTCCGTGACTACATCACGGGCTTCGCAAACGCCACCAAGGCCGACTGGGACCTCGACCCGACCGCCGAGTACGTGTTCGTGTTCGGCGTAACGCCGACCGAGATCCGAATGAAAATCTATGAGTTCGGCGATACCGACCCAGGCTGGCTTGTGACGCTGCCGACGACCTTCACGCCCCAGCCGTCGTTCGTGATCGCGGCCGGTACAGACGCGGGCAACACAATCGAATGGAACCGCATCACCTTCAACTACAGCTTCACCCCCTGCTACTACGATGGCTCGACGCCGGTCGATCCGACGACCACGATGCCGACATCCCCCGGTGGCTGGGGCTGCGAGGAGCCGACCCGACAGTCTTCCACCGTCTACCGGACCTCGCTCGCATTCGTCCCGGCGGCGGTGTTCGCGTGGCGGCAGGGTTTGTTCCAGGTTCCGGGGACGGACTTCACGCTTGGCTCGGACAACCAGTCCATCGTGTTCAGCGACTCGATCGGCTCGTCGGAGGTGATCCAGGTGTGCTACTTCAGCCAAGGGCCTTCGGCGTGAACGGCAACTGCCGCTGCGCCGCGTGCGGACACTGCCGACGCGACCATCACAACGGCAGGGGCCGTTGCCAGCTCTGCCTGAAGTGCCCGGGGTTCATCTGACGTGTCCGTGATCGTCATCGAGGTCAAGCCGCCGGGCGGATCGTTCACCGATGTGACCGATGACTGCCTGTTCGAGCGCACGACCTTCACCAGCAACTTCAACGGCGCCCCGGGTTCGTTCGCCGTGTACGTGCGGGACCCGCTCCAGACGCACTTCTTTGCGACCGGCTACGAGATCCGATGCACGATCGACGGCTCGTTGGCGCTGGGTGGCTACGTGACCATGGTCGGCATGACCAGCCTCGCGGACGTGGCCGTGATCCCGCCCGATCCCGAGGACTACGACATGCGGGTCTGGCACCTGACCGGTGCCGACTACAACATCGCGTTCGACCGGCGCGTGTTCCGCAACACGGGCGACTACCTGACCCAGATCAAGATCAACGAGACGGTCGACGGGGCGATCCTGCGGGTGGCCATCGGCTCGTACACCGACATGAGCGACTTCGACACCTCGGGGATTGTCGACATCGCGACCATCCCCGACATCGCCTACGTGCTGCTCCAGCAAGGCTGGGCGGTTCGCAAAGAGGCCGAGACCCTACTTCCATTCTCGGGCGCCGTCTACTACATCGACGGCAACAAGCTGATCGTCTGGAAGCCGTATGACGACGCCGAGAAACGATGGGGCTTCTCTGACACCCCGAACGACAACGCGATCACCGCAAGCCCGGACTCGTACCAAGGCGCCACGATCGGCTACGCGGCGGTCGAGGCGACCGAGGACGCGACGATGATGGCGAACGACGTGCTCGTGTGGGGCGGCAGCGAGTTCGCGGGCTCGGGCGGCACGGTGTTCGACCGCGAGCAGGACGCGACCAGCATTTCCGATCACGGCCGCTGGCAGCACGCTGAGACCCACTTCGGGGAGCAGTGGTACAAGACCTCGGCCGGAGTCACGGCGGCAGCACAGGCCATCCTCAACGGTCCGCCCGGAGCCGACGCCACGGGGCAGGAGAAGGGCCTGAAGAACGCCCAGTGGCAGTTCACCTTCACCTGGTTCAGCAATCGGGTTCCGACCCTCTCCGGTGTCCGCAACCACATCGTGGCCGGCGATCTCGTGACGATCGAGCTCTCGACGTTCGGGGTTACGCGGCTGCTGCCGGTGCGCTCGATCACGACCTCGTTCCCCGACGCGCTGGAGAACGATGGAACGCATCTCGTCCAGTTTCAGGGGACGTTCGGGCTCCAGCTCTCGGACTCGTTCAGCCTCTGGCGCTACGTGATCAAGAACCAGAACCGGGTCCAGATCCAGACGCAGACCGCCGTGACCGACTCCTCGACGAGCACGGTGTTCGGAGCTTCGTATTCGGGTGAGCCAACTCCCGCCACGGACGGGGTGACGACCGTGTTCACGATCGCGTTCCCGTACATCGCGGGCACCCTGCGCGTGGTCCGCAATGGGCTGGAGCAAGAGAAGGGCGTGGCGTTCACTGAGTCGGACCCCGACACGGGCGAGTTCACGATGACCTCGGCGCCGTTGACGACTGACGAACTATTCGCTTACGCCTTCACGCAGTAGGAGCTCGCCGTGTCGAGAACTCAGCACGACGTTCAGAACGATCACTTCGGCGTGCTCGACGCAGCCCAACTCGCCGGCGGCACCGCGACCTCGGGCTACGCCCCGATCAGCAACGGCGACGGCACGAGCACGTGGGGCCCGGCTGGGGGCGGCGGACTGGTCAACATCGTCGACGACGACTCGTCGTTCCCTGCCCATCAAGGTGTCGCGTTCACCACCGGCAAGTCGGCTGTCCTATCCAACGGGGCGACCACGACCGATGGCGCCTTCGTCGAGGTCACCGGGTCGCTGGCCCAGATGGTCAGCTATGCCGCGGGCTCCCCGGACACGGAGGGCTTCATCTCCCTCGGCAACGACGGCCACGTGCATCTCGAAGGTAGCGATGCCACGTTCCAGCAGTACATCGACTTCGCCCCGGGCCAGTGGATCGAGATCACGTCCACGACCCTCGATCACGTCACGTCCTGGGCCAACCTCTACGTTGAGGCCGATGTCGGGCACATCGAGATGTATGCCTCCAGCGACGTGCTGATGTCGCCCAACGGCCACGTCGACGCTCGCGGCGCTGGCGGCCTGTTCTTCTTCCCCCAGCACGCCGCCGATCCGACCGGCGTCGAGGGCGGGTCCTACTACAACACGGCCACTCACAAGTTCCGGGGGTACGCCAACGGCGCTTGGGTCGACCTCAACTGAGGGCGGGACTTGAACTAGTGGTGATCCGCGATCATCATCAGCCGGGGCGTCCAGAGGGGCGCCACAAGGGAGGAACGCATGAACCCTATCAAGCTCATCGTGGGTCGGGAGCCCACCCTCTGGATCGCGGTGCTCAACGCGGTCGTGCTGTTCGTCGGGACGTTCGGCCTGCACTGGATCACGGGCGATCAGGCTGTTCTGATCGTGGCCGCGATCAACGCGATCTTCGGCGTGATCAACGCCCTCGCCGTGCGGCCGATCCCGCCCGCCGTGTTCACGTACGCCGTGGGCGCCATCCTCGCCGTGTTCGCCTCGTACGGCCTGTCGCTCACCCCCGATCAGGTCGTGGGCCTCAATGCGCTGGTCATTCCGATCCTCGCGCTGATCACGCGCAACCAGGTGGGGCCGCTGGAGACCGCCGTCTCCAAGGCGTAGATACACTGGCGTCTCGGACGCGCCGTTCGCTGGGGGCGGGCGGCGCGTCTCCATATCCGTCACCTGCTCCCGGAGGTCGCCTGTGCCCCCGATCGAAGTGCTCCTCGGAGCAGGCGGATTGGCCGTTGCCGCGAGTGCTGCCGTTGTGGCACTCTGGCGTAACCACATCGAGCAGGACAAGGCGACTGCCGCCCAGTGGAGAGAGGAGCGCGATGGCTGGAAGAAGCTCGCGCAGGACTCGACCCCTGAGATCAAGCGGCTCAACGACCTTCTCGAACAGGCCGTGGACCTGCTCCTCGGCCGACGCCCATGACGCCTCTGAAGCGGCTGGCTGAGATGCTCGCGATCTGGGCCAAGCCAGTTGCCAACGCCCGAGTGGAGACGACGCGGACGCAGCTCGCCCGCGAGATCGTCGCCCGGCGCCGTCTCGCCCGCCGCCGCGAGCACCTTGCCATCCTCATCGCCGACTACCGCCGGCAGGACGGCGAACTGTCGAGGTGAGCAGGCGCTACTGGCGCAGCATCGGCCTCCAACTGCTGATCCTCGCCTCGATGGGTGTCGTCGCGGCTATCGACGAGAACCTCTTTGTCATCTTGGTCTCGATCAGCGTGCTCGTGCTGCCGCCGGTCAACTGGGCGGTCGCGGGGGTGCTGCTGTGGACGAGCCGCCAGGACCCCACCGTCCGCTCCTTGGCCGATGGGGCTGACAACGCGCTCACGTGGGCCGTGAACTCGACCGCCGCCGCGATCATCGCCTTCGTGGCCCTGCTGCGGGTGACGGGCATCATCAACGAGTCCATCGGGACCATCGTGTCGGTCCTGATCGGGTTCATCGTGGTCACCAGCAGCCTGCCCGCGTTCCGGTTCCTCCAGACATGGAAGGACGTGTGGTGGCCGATGGTCAGGGGACGGACGCAGGACCCGGAGTAGACCGCCAGCCGTGGTGTGACGACGCCGCGTGCAGCAGCGTCGCCATCGCTGAGGTGACCCGTCCGTCGAGACGCAACACCGTCGCGGCCCGCCTGATCGCCTCCTCGCGAGACGACGCGACCACGATTGGGAACCGCCGGCCGTGAGGTGTCGTGAGCTCGACCCGGAAGCACCAGGGTCCCTCGCTCACCACGACACGGTGACCTCGATCACGCCCCGCGACAGGGGCGCAAGACGTGAGAACGCCGCGGGATGGAGGTCGATCACTCGACTCCCCCGGCAGGCGCACCAGTCAACCAGCACGACCGAGACACACCCGCCTCCCACGACGCACACGCGGACTCTACGCCCTCGCCAGTCGCCCTGTCGGATCTCCGAGCCAGCCGCAGCCACAAGATCGCCTGGTCCGTAGCCGCGGGTGCAGCAGTACCATGTGGCCGTCCCGACTCGAACGGTTCCGCGATCGGCACGCGGAGCCGGTCGGGGCGCGTCCCGCGGAGTTGGCGCTGGCGTGCGCGCAGGCAGGCTACGTGGCGCGACAGGCGTCGGACTGGACGTGGACAGCGGGATCGGCTGGAACGACGCTCTCAGGGCATCGTAGGGCGTCGGAATGCGCCCGGCGACCAGGCAGCACGAAGCAACGATGAGACCCGTCACCGTCAGGGCTGCGGCCTTGGCGGTGACGGGTTTCTTCATGTCTTGCGGACGAGCCCAACGACGCGAGGCTCGCGGCTGAGGTTCTCCATGATCAACGCGATCATGCGATCCGAGATCAGCCGGTCGAGTGGGTCGACAGCACGGGCGTACATCTTGTCGGGCCCGTGCTGGACGGGCAGCGTCTCGGTCGCGACATCCCACTCGTCCACGTAACAGCAGTCGATCCGATGGCTGCGAACGTAGTCGGGTCCCCGCTGCTCGTCCATCGAGGCGTTCTGCTCGGCGATCTCGCGGCTGGCAAACACGCCGCGGACGTACTTGTCGTCCTCGATGTCGCTGTGGAACAGGACGTAGACCCTCATGCGGTCCATTCAGTAGCTCCTGCTGATAGCGATGGCCTCGCGGAGATAGTCGTGAACCGTCTTTCGGTTGATGCCTAGAGTGGTTGCGAGGGCCGTGATTTCCTCACCAGCGAGCCATCGCACTGCGATAAGTTGCTTTCTTGGGCTCGCAGACGCCCTGATGGACAAGGAAGGGGACGGGTAACCCAGATAGGAACTGAGTTTCTCGGGCTGACGCAGGAGTCTGGAAACCATCCCCCGCTCTGCGTAGCCGAGACTGATGTTGCAGGCGTAGCAGAGGACCCCTCTGGTCCGCCCTGTCGAGTGTTCGTGGTCTACGGATAGGCTTCGGCCGTTGGCTTCTTGGGCGGTCCCGCAGAAGTAGCATCCGCCGCCTTGGCTTTCAAGCAAGAACTGGTATTCGTCAGCCGTGATGCCTCGATTGGCGAGGGCCGTTTTTCGATAGTATCCAGTTCGGCGAGCCCAAGATCGAGCTCTGGCGTTGGCCTGCTCTCGGTACTCAGGTGAGCTTCTCCGTTGGCGAATGCGCTCTTGGTTATCTCGGCTCCATTGCCTGGTTCGCTCAGCAGCCCGGAGGCGTTGCTCGGGATGGGCGTCCATGTATCGCTTCTGGTCTTCCCGGTGACGGCGCTTCCGCTCCTCCTCGTCCATCGGTAGAACCATAGTATTCATTGGATCAAGTAGTCAATAGCTGCGCGAAATCTTGTCAGCCCCGGCGATCCACAGGACCCACGCCTCGAACAGGGTGAGTTCCGGTTCGCCCCGGCGGATGCGGTAGCTGTTGGCCTGCTCGCGGGCTTGGTCGAGGGCGACCCCGCGAGCCAGGATCGGCATCACGATTTCCCACTCGGCGAAGGCGACGTTGCGCAAGTGCCGGAGGGCCCGCGTGATCCGCCGAGCATGGAATGGATCGGCCGGCACCCCCATCCGTGCCCGCTGGTCGCGATACCGGAGGTCGCAGCGGTGGCGGAACACGGCGTACCCGTCGATCTCGACTGGCTCGCAGAAGCAAACACCGCTGTCGCGCAGGTAGGCGATGAACTCCGGAGCCAACCCCGGTGCGCCCCCGGCGTCCAGCCCGTGCTCGTTGATCCGCAGGGGCACCTCCCGGCTCTGGGGGTCGTGCCAGAGCATCCGCGACAGGCGCCGGTTGACGCGCTTGGACTCGTCGACCAACTCGGGCGCGATCACGTCTCGCCCGCGAACACGATGTGGTCGTTAGCCACGGTGTAGGCCCTCACCTTCTTGCGTTTGTCGAGGCCCTTCTCGACCAGGTGTGCGGTGCCGGTGTTCATGTCGTCCAGCGTGGCGGGATCGAAGAAGGCTACCAACTCGTCGGCGTCGTGGACAAGAGCCACGTCGCGATCCCAGTTGCCCGGGCCCCCCAGCGATGGATATGCGACCACGGTGTAGCCGAGGATCGCCATCGCCCGGTAGACGAACTGGTCGAAGTAGGGCTTCTCGCGGGTCAGGAAGGTCGTGCCGGGGGCATAGCTGCGCAGCAAATCTACGACCTCAGATCCCAGTTCGGGCGTCAGGGGGAACGAGCTGCTGCCGACAACAGCCACGTTCACTGGTTCCGCACCCTCACGATGGTGCGGGGCCGCTGCCGGTCGACCTCGTTCGCCATGCACCGGAACAGGAACACGGCGTCGTTGACGTTCAACGCCTGCGCGAGGCCGTCCAGGAGTGCCTTCGCCGGCGCGTCGGAGTCGTGGCCGGCCTCGTGCTCCTTGATCGCCATCCGCGGGGCGTACCAGTCGACCTCGACGATCACGCGACGTGCCGGGGTCCAGCCAGACGGGCGGGCGGAACTGGCGCGCCATGCGACCTCGGTCTGCCACACCTCGACGCTCTCGGCTTTGCCGAGCCGCGGGTTGCCGCGCTTGCAGGCCGGGCAGTAGGGCGGATGGGTGACGATCCTGTAAGTGTGATTCAATCCGGGTTGCGGGCCCGGCACCTCGAACGACCACGGGACATCCTTGACGGCGACGTGGATTGCTCGCGGGTCGCCGAAGCTGGCGTCCTTGGGGATGTGGTCCTTGGGTAGTACGCAGGGTAGCCCCTCGCGTGTCAGCATCCCGCAGGGGCTAGGCATCGGCCACGGCCTCGTTGTAGCACGCCTCGCAGTCGCCGCCGCAGGTCGCGCAGTGGCAGATACCGTGTGTGCATCGCATATCGTCCACCTTCAGACCGGTGAATGGCGATGCTCCGTCGGATTGCTGATCCTCGATCCACGTCATGTGCTGCCGACGCATCTCTCGAACGGCTGCAACGCGAGCGGCCCGACGGTTGGGCGCGATGACCTCGACGACATCGCAGGTCTCCTCGGGTGGCTCGGTCATCAGGAACACGCTGCCGTGATACGCGGTGAACGTCGGCGTGTAGACGAGATAGTGGTGCTCGCTCATCGGGGTTCCTTCTCTGCGAGGTAGGCTCGCTCCTTGTCGCGCGAGGCCTTTCGTTGCTTCGACTCTCGGTCGAGTCGCCGATGGCATTCCCGGCAAACCCTGTGCCCGGCCCGGGTCAAGTAGAGATTGACGCCTGCGTAGGGATGGCCTGATGGGCAGTGGGTTCGCGAGGCCGCTTGTCGACGTACGTTCTCGCGTCTAGAAACCACTTCGAGGTGGCTTGGCTCAACGCACGCTCGGTTCCGGCACAAGTGGTCGATTTCCATGCCTGCGGGGATAGGCCCTTTGGCTTCCTCATAGGCAACGCGATGAGCCAAGTAACTGACCCCTCGAATGGTTCGATGTCCGTAACCGGCATTCGTTTTTGCGCCAGCCCAGATGAGGCAATCAGCGTGACTCGTGTTTGGCGAGATATTCACGCTCATGCCGTCGTCCCTCCTTGCTTGTGTTCCACTGGCGGCCAGCCCGCATTCCCTTCTCGCTGTGACCTTCGCAGACGCTCACGAGGTGGTAGCGGTCGGACTTGGCGCGGTCCCCCATCTTTCCGTAGTCCTCCTGCACGTGGTCGAGCGTGATGCGGCCGGAGCACGGCCACGCCTCGGGATCAACCCGGGGAACTATGCAGCCGCCGTCGCGCTTCAGGACGTGGGCTGCCTCCTCGGGGCCTACCTTGTCGTCCTCGGCCCTGCGCCATGGCCGGGGGGCGCTTCGCCGGAGGGATGACCGGGGAACCAGCGGCGTCTTGCGCATCGACCACCCTCGGCTTCGGATAGTGGTGACGGGGGCCAGGGTTGACGACGTGACCGTAGCCGGTCGTGGTCTGCCGGAGCTCGCCCCCGCAGCCAGCCGCCACGCAGATGATCACGGTTCGACGCCCCGGAAGTGGTGCGCTGTCACGGTGCGACAGCATGGTTCCCATCCTTCCGGCGGATTGTCGAGATCTACATCGGACGCATCGGCACAGGCATCGTCGTCACCATGGATGGCCCCAGCCTCGTTGTTGTCCGAGACCCTGACATCGGTCTCGATCCCAACGTATTCACGGCGATAGCCGTCGGCCACGCCCCAACCCATCTCGTCGAGCATGGCGTAGCCCTCGCGCTGGATGCGCGGCCATGGGGCAGAACCGCGCTCGATCCATACGTCGCCGTCCTCGCTGACGTAGGGTCCTTTCATGTCGCTGGCGCCATGAACTCGACCCGGGCCTTCAGCAGCCGGGCCCAGATGGTGACGGCATAGTGGATCTCGGCCTTGGCGTCGAGCATGAGGCTGCTCCGTTCGTTGTCGCTCGTCGCCCGCAACTCCCGCACGTCGTCGAGCAGGTCCTGGTACTCCTCCTCCAGCAGCCGGATCAGGCTCGCCGAGGAGCTGGGGCTGATCTTGAAGTAGGCGTAGGTCGGGTCCCAGATCGGGTCCTGCGGCCCGCCGATCACGTCCCGCAGCACCTGGTCGATCCACGGCGAGGGGCCGTCGTCCTTACGCGGGTCGATCTGCTCGATCTCGTCCTTCACGTCCTCCCGGCAGGCGGTGAGGAACGCGATGAACCACTCCCGCTGGCCGCCGAGCCGGCTCTCCGGGCGATCCCGCGTGACCCGGATGCGCACGTACGGCAGCGGGCGGGGCAGCCCGTTGATGTCGACCTTGGGTCGCATGGGGTGGGTCATGCGGGCTCCTCGACGGGATCGTTGGCGATCGGGGCATCGGCCAGTTGCTGGGGCCACTCGGAGTCCCATTCCCAGCCGTAGTCCGTCCACATCTTGTGCGCGACGGGGTGTCGACTCTCGGTGTCGTAGTCGACGCCCAGCGCCTCAGCTATCTCGGGCAGGGCATCGCCCCATCCATTCGGGAGACCGAGAGCGCCTCGGAATGGGTCGTTGGGTCCAAAATCCCATACGAGCGATCCGTTGACATAGAGCGCGGCCAACCCAGAGTCGGGGTCGATCGCGAACACCATCACGGGCATCAGCCGCCTCCCGCGACCGAAGCGGGCTCGGCCACTTCGTCGGCGCCCGGCACGCTGTCGATGGCCCGAAGCAGCCCCGCGACCTCATCGGCCGTCCGCTCCTTCAACCACGCCTTCAGGATCACGCCCTTGGCCGCCCGGTCGCCCTCGCCGAGGTCCGGCGTCTCGATCCCCAGCGACGTTGCGACGAGGACGATCTTCTCCGGCCCCAGATCGCGCTCCCGGCTGGTCTTGGCGAGCAGGTTGATCTGCTCGTTGCTGGCGAGCCGCGGACCCGCAGGCTTCTCCTCTGCCGGTGGTTCCTCGACGGGCGTGACTGCCGGACGCTCGTCGCTGGGCTCGGGCTCGTCACCCGCCTGCTCGCGCACGGACGGGCTGTCCTCGTCCTGCGTGAAGATGCCCGACGTGCCGGTGGCGCGCCGCGTGGCGGCCACGAACGACCGCTTGGCCGCCATCTGGACGAGGGTCTCGGCCAGCGAGTAGGGGTCCTGGTTGTCGATCTTGCCGGGCTTCTCGACCTGCGGATCGTTGGGCTCGAAGGTCTTGTTGCAGCCGCCCTCCTTGCCGGGGCACCACCACTTGCCCTTCAGCTTGCCGTTGGGGTTGCCCTTGATCATGCCCTCGCGGTTGCAGTTGGGGCACTTGGCCTTCGCCCACCGGTAGCGGTACTTCTCCTCCCAGGAGTTGGCCTCGCCCGTGCCCATCGCCACGATCGGGCCGTCGAACGAACCGACGTGGACGTAGGTCTTGACGAAGAACGCGAGGGGCGGCGAGAGCCACTCGCCCGACTCCTGCGTGATCCCATCGACCGTGATCATCGCCCGGCGCCCCTCGACGCGCTGGACCTCCTGCCGGGCGGCGAGGCCGTAGAGCAGGGTCAGCTTCTCGGCGCCGGGCAGGTGGAGGAACGGCCGGTCGATGCCCTTGACGACACCGTAGTCCTCGCCCTTGATCATGACCCGCTGCTGGAACTCGCGCAGGCGCTTCTGCCCCTGCTCGATCGCCACCATGGTCGCCTCGAAGTCCGCGTCGGACATCTGGGCGAGCTGGGCCATCCCGGACACGATGTGGTGGCCCGCGGGCGTGGCGGGCTGGACGGCGATCAGGGCGCGCTCCTCCTCGATGTACTGGGCGTCGAGCGTGTCGTCTGCCGGGGCCTCGGGCGTGACGTTCCTGGTCGGCATCAGAACAGGTACTCCTTCCCTCTGGCGATCCGCTTACGCCGGGATCGCTCGGCCAAGAGTGCGCGGATGATGGGGCGGTCGAGGACGTATCGCCGGGACTCGACCGGGGATGTAGCGATCTCGTCCAACCGCTCGGCCTCGCGTTCGGCGTAGAACTCAGCCATCTCGCCGTTGGTGAACATGGCGAACCGCCACGCGGCGTTGGACTCGTTGCGGACCATGCCCTGGGCGTTACGCAGGGCCAGCCGCAAGGCGTTGTCGATGTGGCTGTCGGTCATGTCGATGGGGCGCAGGGACTGCCCTTCGCGTGTTCGCCAGAGGGCCGGCTCGTCGAGTGCGGACCAGCGTCCGGCTGAGTAGACGACGAGACCTTCGGATCGGAGGGCGACGAGGACAGGCCCGGCGGTGCCGGGGTGCCAGCCCATGTTCATCTCGATCTTCCGGGCCTTGGTGAGTGGCCCGAGGTCCCGCAGGGTTCGCAGGACGGCTTCCTTGCGGCCCTCCGCCGTCCACGGGCGGTGATCTTGGGTCATGCCGAGCGCGAGGGACTCGCGTCCACAGGGGTCGTGATCCGTGTAGCCGCCTCCGCGCACGAAGTAGTCAGGATCGTAGTAGTCGGCCATGTCACCCATGGCTAGTCGACACGAGCATCGGGGCAGATCCCGGCGTACGGGCAGTACGAACATCCGCCATTGAGGGCTCCATTGGGTGGGTAGTCTCCAGTCGCCAGAGCATCGCTCACGATGCCGAGCACGTCAAGGGTCTCGCCGATTGCCGGGGCGAGCTCGTAGTTGCGGTAGGTCCCCCGGCGCGTGAGCACGTCGAGCTGGAACCGCTTGGCCGGGCGACCGGTGAGGGACTCGTAGCCGAGGTCGTACAGGTCGCGCTGCACCTGGTAGTTCTTGGGGTCGAAGCGGGGCTTGCGACCGTTGATCGTCTTGCCCGCGGTGACCTTCACGTCCCGCACCTCGTCGGTCAGCTCGTCGGCGTTGTCGAGGATGCCCGTGACCGTGATCCCGTTGACGACGTAGGTGAACTTGCGCTCGACCATGGTCGGCCTGTAATGCGGGGCGACCTCGCGCATGTAGGCACGCAGGGCGAGCGCGGCATCTCCGTAGCCGGTCGTGAGATCGGAGTCGGTCTCGCTCTCGGCCACGTCGCGGGAGTCCTCGTCCCACTTGCGCTCCATCGCCCGATCCGGCTTGATGGGCGAGGTCCAGTACGCCTCGATCCCGGCATGGACCGCCCGGCCGACGAGCACCGACACCGTGATCGAGCCCGGCACCCGGTAGAGATACTTGTAGGCCCACCTCTTGGGGCATTTGAGCCACTCGCCAATGGCGCTCGTGCTCAGGTTCACGGCTTCAGCACGAACCAGTCTTCGGGCAATCCGAGTCCCGCGGCGGCGATGCACTCGACGCACCACTCGTCCTCGGGGTAGCCGTTCTTGCTCCGGCAACTTCCGGGGCCGACGAGACGAGAACATCCGCGACGGGCGATCTGACGGAGGCGCCCGATCATGCGGGCCTCCACCTTGTCGGAGTCGATCCGTGGATAGATGACAGGGCCGTCAACCTCGCGCGGGAACCGAGACACGCCGCCCTCATCGTCGGAGAGGTAGAAGGAGCCACCTGACCGTGGGTCCCAGTGGCGTGCAAGAACGGTGTTCAGGATGCCCATCGCCCGGCAGGCGTCACAGTCCTCGTGGCTGCCCAGATGGTCGCCTTGAAGTTGACGGAATAGCGCCTTGGCCTCTGTCGCATTCATCCCTTCCGCTCCGTCCACTGGTTCAGCCGCTCGATGGTGCTGCGCATCGTGTCCTCCACGGGGATGTCGTAGCCCAAGGAGCTGAGATAGCGGCACCGCTTGGTGCCGAGGTTCCTGAGCACGTACGGCGTGTGCCAGTTGGTCGTTGCCATCAGTTCGCGCAGGGCTGCCCGGGCCTCGTCCCGCGTCCTGCTGGCCGCCTTGGACCGGCTGGTGTCGATTAGGGAGCGCAGGAGGACCAGGAGCTTTCGCTGGGGCACCGGGCCTTTTGGTTGCCTGCTCCCGGCGGCCTGATTGCTGCCCCGGAACGGGCTCATCGGCTGGTGTCCAGTTCAGGCCAGATGCGTCGAACGAGGTTGTGCGCCAGTCCGTAGTGGGCGTCGGCCATGTGCATCGTCAGGGCGCGACCAGGATCGACGGCCGCGATGGCTTGCCACTCTAGTCGGCACTCCTCATGGAGTGCGGCGGCCACCTGCTCGACCCGCTGGCTGTAGCCCGGCGCCTCGGGGCTGGGGTTGCTTACCTCTGGAGCCACGAGTAGACCTCCTTGCGCCTGGAGAGCTTCACGCCACGCCGGGCGGCCAAGGCCCGACAGAGCGCCCGGCGTTGGTCGAACAGCCGGGAGGGCAGGACGACCCCGAGCGATCGCGCCAATCGGGCAGCCTCTACAGAGTCCAGATACTGGTAGTACCAGTCATACATCTCGTCGTTGAGGAACTCGGGGTCCCGCTCTCGTCGCTGGCGAGCGATCAAGAGAAGCAGGTTCCGCAACGCCCGCTTGGTGAAGCGGCGATCCGCGAAGTGGACGACATCCAGGAAGATGCGACCCCGGCGATGGGCACTGGCGGAAAGCCCACAGCCTCCCATGCAGATCGGGCCGCCAAGCCGCAGGGCAACCCGGCGGGTCATGCTGCCCTCGATGGTGTCAATCACTGAAGGAACCTTTCCATGAGCCGGGTCAGGTCCCGGGGGAGTTGGGCGTAGGACTGGAACGGTACCCAGTTGCCGAACATCTCAGCCTGATCCGCGGGCTTCAAGTCGGTCCCGATGGCGATCTGGATGACGGTCACGCCCTTGCGGGCCGCGGTCTCGACGGCGGACCGGACGTGCTTCCTGCCGAAGGTGTAGCCGTAGCCGGCCTGCCCGTGGGGCAGCCCGTCGGACAGGACGAACAGCACCTTCTGGGCCTGCGGCTTGGCGGCGATGGCGGTGACGCAGGTGATGATCGCGTAGCCGTCGTAGTTGTTGGCGTGCGGGAGGGTCGAGATCAGACCGAGGCGTGACATCGGATCGCCCTGTTCCCAGATGCGGTAGACCGCGGCCGTTCGCGCTGGCGAGTCGCCCGTGTGGCCCCAGACGGCCGTCTCGATGCCCTCGATGTCGCGGGCCGCCCACAGGAACCCGGTCGCGAGGCGCTGGGCGATCGGCAACTTGCCCCAAGTCATCGAGCCCGAGAGGTCGACCAGGAGGCCCATGAAGGCATCGGGCTGGCTCTCGATGGACCGCTCGGTGAACAGCCGGTAGTCGCCCTCGGCCCAGCGGTGGATCTCGGTGTCGTCAAGGTCGCCTGAGAACTGGAGCTTGATCTCGTGCCGGGGCGTCTCGGGCCGGAACGCGAGCGCCGCCCGCAGCGCGTCGGCCTCGGGCCCCGCCACCGCGGCCCTCCGCGACCGGTCGTCCTCGGTCGGCTTGGACAGGATGACGGTGGGCACCCCGTCGCGCCCGGTGTCGGGGATGACGATCTGCAACTGCTGGTCGATCAGGGCCTCGACGAAGGCGGATGCCATCGGGTCGAGCCGCTCGGGCGCCGGGGCGCCGGACACGCAGGGATCGAACTCTGGGGTGACCCCATCGTCGATGTCGTCCTGCGTTCCCTGGTCCTCTCGCAGGTGTTCGAGCGCCTTCTCCACGGACTCCTGCGCATCAAGGGCCCCGGCCATGTAGCCGGCCTGCCAGCCGACCCACCACTGGACCTCCTCGGGTTCCCATGAGGTCCCGGCGATGTAGTCGGCCGCCCGGTCAGGCCAGCGGCACGAGACCAGGGCCACGTCGAGATGGGCGTCGAGGCCCCTGTCGTCGGGATGTGCGCCTTCATATCGGCCCTGCCACGTCCAGTCGAGCGCGGCCCGCAGGTACGGTGCGAACCCGGGCCATTCGGCAGTCATGGCCGCCTGGTCGTGGATGTCGCGCAGGACGTTGAACAGCCAGTCGGCGATGGGTCGCTCGGCAGGTTCGATGAAGGCATAGCCGAGCCGGATGTTGCGCGAGTGCCGGGCGTGGGCACCCTCGTGGACGGCGAGGCCGGCGCACACGTCGAGCGCCGCCCCGGCAGGCATCCCACCTGTCACGGGGGCGGGCGTGATCTCGACCCGGTTCTCGCCGAAGTGCGTACCCGAGTCCTTGCTGCCCATCGCGGCCCAGTCGACTTTCATCGCGGGGCGCTGGTCGTCCACCACCCGCACGAGCGACCGCACGGCCGAGAGGACAAGGGCGAGCCGCATCTCGGTCGTCACGCCCGGCGCCTCCATCTGCCGGGCGAGCGAGGTCCCCCAGTAGGATGAGAGGGCGGTCACGGGGACTTGGGGGGTCGGTTGAGTTCGATGTGGCATCGTCCGCATCGGAACTCTAGGGTTGGGGACACGTTGCCCGTCAGGACATCAGAAAGACGGCCCCGCCTGATCGTCATCTCGACAGGAAGGTGTCTGCCTAGCAGGCAGCGAAGGTCTCTCACAACCCCTTGCCGTCCACGATCTGGCGCACCTGCGCCTGCTCCGAGAGGCCGCCTGACAGCCCGGCCGAGGTCGGGTCGTAGAGCGGGATGGCGGTCATCTCCATGGCCTCCTTCTCTGTCTTGCCGGATGCGACCAGCCACGCCGCGGACACGAGGGTCCGGGTCGAGATCGGCAACCGGAGTTCGCCGTCCTCGTACTGCTGGCGCGACTTGCGGGCGATGGTGACGAGGTTCCGGGCGCCGTCGCGGTCGACGCCGGTCCGCGACACGAGGATGCGGATCTCGTCCTCCAAGGGCGGCCATGGGCGGACCAAGGTGTACGGGAACCGCTCCCGCATCGCCGGGTCCATCCGGTGCTGGCCGCCGAACTGGGCCCCGGTGTTGGCGGTGCCGATGAACACGGTCTGCGGGTTGCGGGTTACGACCAAGTTGAGGTCCGAGAGCCGGACGGCGTTGCTGCCGTCGAGCAGGGACATGATCGGATTGTGGAGGTGCGGGTGCAGGCGGCGAACGTCATCGAGCAGGATCACGTCGCCCCGCTCGACGCCGGTCACGAAGTCGGACCGCTCGTGCCGGGTCCCCGCGTGGTCGACCTCCCGGCGGCCAAACCACTTCTGGGCGTCGGTCACTGTGGCGCAGTCCATCTTGGTGATCTGGATCGTGGTGCCGTGCCGGGCGTTGAAGCGCCGGACGGCCTCGAACACGCCTTGGGACTTCCCCGATCCGGCCGGCCCTTCGATCAGGAGCGCACCCTCGAACGCGTCGCCCAGCTCGCGCCGCATCAGGATGTGCTGGTCGATATCCTCGGCAATGCCGGGATCGTCCCACCAGTACGGCTTGCCACTGGGCTTGGGCATGACGAGACCGTGCTCCTCGACGACCGGGCCTCCTCCCTTGACCTGGTGCTGGCGGACCCGCGGCGGATCAGGGTAGGCGGTGTATGCCGGTGCTGTCACGGCTGCTCGTCCTCGGTGGGCTCCGGGGTGGCGAGGCGGCGTGCCTCCGCGGGGCTGATGAGGTAGCCGTAGTAGAGCTCGTCGTCCTTGACGGCGCGGTACCACGCCATCGGTCGCGGCATCCGGGTGTCCAGCGGTAGCGGGGCGGGGGCGACGAATGGATGTTCCTCGGTCCGGTGGGCATCCTTTGGGATGCGGCAGACGTAGGCGCAGGGCGTGATGTCGACCATCAGAAGGGAAGGTCGTCCAAGTCCTCGTCTGCGGGGGCAGCCGATGACTTGGGCTTCTCGCCGAGCGCGATCACGGTGTCGGCCGTGACCTCCAGGGACGTGCGCATCCGGCCGTCCTTGCCTTCGTACTCGCGGGTGCGGAAGCGGCCCTCCACGAACACCCGGTCACCCTTGCGGAGCTTCTCGATCGTGTCCTTGGCGTAGTCGCCCCAGACGGTGCAGCGGAACCAGTCGGTCTCGTCCGACCATTCGCCGGTCTGCGGGTCGCGCCGCGACTGGTTGACCGCCACGCTGAACTCGTGGACCTGCTTGCCGCCGGGGGTGAACCGGCTCTCGACATCCCTGCCGAGGTTCCCGATGAACGTTGCCTTGCAGAACGCCATGGTCAGGACTCCTTTTTCTTGGGCGTCCACTCGTAGCCGCAGGGGCAGACGAACATGCGGTCGCCCGTGATCGGGTGGGTCATCCAGTGGCCGCCGAGCCCATTGGGGCCGTGGTTCTTGTGCCGGGCAGTGCCGCTCACGAGCGGGTCTCACGATTGACGCGATAGACAATGGCGACCGCCTCGACCATCTTGGCCGCGTAGGCAACTGCCTCTGCCTCGGTCATCTGAACCATTGTGAGCTTGCCCGAGACGAGTCCGGTATCGACGCCGATCTCGATGAATGACGGAGCGTTGTCTCGATGCGAGCCGCCCGGATGCGTCGGATGCGGCGCGAGCAGGGATGGCTGCCGACGCTGATTGTTCATGCCTTGACCTCCGCCCCGCGCTTGGGGCTCTTGACGGTGGCGAGGAACGCAGGGTCGATGGCGGCGACCACGCGGCGGGCATCGTCGGCGTTCTCGGCCACGACCACGCGGCGGTGCTGGTGACTGGTCGACTCGCCCTTCCGGCGGTAGATCGTTAGGTATTGGAACTTGCTCATCGCGGCGGCTCCTTGCGGGCGATCACCCGGTTGAGGGTCAGGTACTGCGTTGCCACGTGATCCGTCTCGACGGCATGGCGGCGGGCCTCGTACTGGACGACGCGCGGCTTGCCGGGGCCTGTTGACCAGTCGCAGGACTCGCAGTCCGCCTCGGCGCTCTGGCCGTGCTGCCACGGGCCGATGAAGGTCAGTGACGTGACCGTGGGCTTTCGGCTCACAGGAAGCGATCCTCCATCTGCTGGTAGGCGTCCTCGCGGTCGCGCCGCTTGTCCTCCAGGTTCGCGAGCAGCCGGGCGTTCTCGTGGTACAGGTCCAGCTCGTGCCAGACTGCGGGGGTGTCGAGCAGCCAGCCGGCGCGGGCCGTGATGGCGCGCCCCCGGCGCTCCTGCCGGACCTGCGCCCGGCTGATGATCGCGTCGATGTCCTCGGTGGTCCGCATGTGGCGGACCTTGGCGGCGAAGGTGACGTTCATCGCCTCGGCTCCGCGTCGAAGGCCGCGTCCACGTACAGGTCTCGCTCCTCGTCCGTGATGTGCCCGCGTTCGGCTGCCGTGTAGGCATCGCGGATCATCTCGGCACCGTCTCGGCGGGTGACGAAGATCGAGATCGGCCAGCCCTGTCTCCCCCGGCTGCCGATGTGAAAGCCCCGCTGACCGTGGTACTCGTGGGTCCGCACGGCGTAGGTGGTCATGCCTTGCCGTCCAGGTGTGCGACCAGTGCCGCGCGCTCCTGTGCCCAGCGCCGGATCTCGATTGCGGCGGCTTCGAGCTCGCGCGCGATCCGGATGGGATCGGGGAACCAGACGGCTTGCAGGGGTTGCGCGGGGTCGGCCATGCTGATCGTGACGTTCACGTCAGCGCCGCCCGGCACGTCGGGATCGGAGTCGTAGACTTCGACGTTCAGATCGCCGCCCGGCAACTCCTCGCAGCGGATGGTCGCCCCCGGCGAGAGGATGTGGACCCGCGTGGTCGTGCTCATGCCAGTGCCTCCAGTAGTCCAGCCAGCTCGAACGGCTTGGTCAGCAGGGTCTTGCGGTTGTCGGCGGATCGGCCTCGGCGGACCCAGCCGGCTCTCTTGAAGCAGTAGCCAGGATTGACCGACTGCACCTTGCGATCCCAGACGTAGGTCAGCATCCCGTCCGGCCCGCAGTCGTAGCGGTCGGCCAGCATTCGCTCGGCCTCCAAGATCAGCGTGCTCGACAGGATGGGCCCGGTGTTGCGGAAGATGGTGCAGGTCCAGCCGTCGAGTCCGTTCATGGCCCGCAGGCCGGAGTCAGGGTGCGGTCGCCACCAGCCCCAGACGGCCAGCTCGTCCTCGGTCACGAGGACCAGCGTCTGTCCGGGCGGCATGAACTGAGGCGAACCGATCGTGCGTCGGGAGTAGTGACCATCAGCCAGTCGGGCCCCGATCGGCGTGAACTTGGGCACCACCAGCCACGTCATCGGTTGCGTCGGTCCGCATCGAACAGCCGATGCAGGGCGCGCTCGACGATAGCTGCGTCTCGGCGCATGGCTGGGGTGAGCGGCCGGTTGGGATACACGCCATGGGGCTCGCGAGTGCCCTTGTCGAGCAGGTAGCGAGCCCACCACGCGGCATCGCTGAACGCGCGCACGGCGCCCTCGTCCATCGGATAGGGCTTGCCGGCCGTGTTCACAGCGCACCCCACTGTTCGGCCATCTGGGCTGCGACGCCGGGAAGCGTGCGCGAGCGTTCCTTCCACCGCTCCGGCCCCGGGCTCGCGTAGTGGACGCGCGACCGATCGGCCTCCCGCATGGTCGCCATCTGCGGTCGAAGATCGGAGACAGGCCGCAGGGGAGGAAGGTTGCGGAGCCACAGTTGCGTGGCTTTCTGCTCGGGATGATTGAACATCCACGGCTGGATGGTCTGGGTCGGTTCACCGTTGATCCGGTCGCGCCCGAAGCCGTGCATGATCGGGTTCTCCACGGCCACGCGGGGCACAGGGGCGTTCAGCAGCCGCCAGAAGAAGTCAGCCGCCGCCTCCATCTTGGCCCAGCGTTCGGGGTCGATCCGGTTGCCCTTGCCGCCGTACAGCCAGCGCACGCCGCTGTTGGCGAGGTACTGGCATGGCGGATGCGCGATCAGGAGGTCCCAGTCGCGGGATGCGACAGCGGCCAGAGCGTCACCCTGGATGTGCGGGCCGGGCGTCTCGGAGGGCAGCAGGTCGCAGCTCACCGCGTCGTGGCCGCGGGCGATGAACGCATCACGCACCCGGCCGGAGAACTCGCAAGCAATCAGGACCCTCATCGGTTCCCTCCGAATGCCAGCAGGAGGCAAGTCGCGGCGACTACGCCCAGCGTGATGACCGCGTACAGGATGCGATCCAGCAGCGCCCATCGCCGGGCGACGTTCATGGGGCGGGCGTGAGGCTGGCGCATCAGTCCTCGCGCTCCTGCCGGAAGGTGGGAAGGAGCCGATGCAGGGCGCGCTCGGCCAGCGCGTGACCGGGAAGCCAGTCCTCGTACTCGCCATCGCTCGTCAGCAGGATGCCGTCGCCGATGCGGCCCTTCAGGGCCAGCAGGGATGCGGTGACGATCACGTCGTAGGGCTTGGCGGCCGTCTTGCAGAACGTCCAGCCGGGCGTGCCGTCGATCAGGAATGTCTCGTGGTCGTCGTCGGGACCAAGCCCGTTGAGGGAGACGCCGTTCGTGTAGTCGGGCATCCCGGTGCCGTCGTATCCGGCCAGCGGGACCTCGGATGCCAGCGCGATCATGCGCACGTCGTGGGACCACGCTTCCAGCGTGTCGGGCGGGATGGGTTCGGTGATCGTCCAGTAGTGGGTGTAACCCATTGCAGTCCAGTCTCCAGTAGGTAGGTAGTGACCTGTAAAGCACAGCGTAGACCAGTACGCCGGAGAGCGTCAAGAGGACAGCGGAACCTACTCGCGGCCCTCCTGCGCTGCCGGGATGGACTGGTTGCTGACGGTTTCCGCGTTCAGCAGGGCCAGGATGCGCTCCGAGAGCGCGTCGAGCTCGGCAGCGGGCGGTGCGTCGTCGCCCCAGCGGGCGCGGACCATCGTGAGCATCGGGACGCCATCGCGGGCGATGACGCCGTGGTCGAGCGTGTAGGTGGGCATGGTGCTACCTCCCGGCGTCAGCGGTACTTCTTCTTGATCGGGGCGAGGACTCCGGCTGAACGCAACGTCTTGGCGGCCATGGCGAGCCGCTGCTCCGCGTCATTGCGGGCGCCCAGCGTCGCCGTCGTGGCCCCGTTGGATGGCGTGTTCATCCAGCGGAGCGTGGCGTCGTACTGCGCCCGCGCGGCGACGATGGCTTCGGTGTCGTTCATGGTGCTACCTCCGGTCGCAGGTGGGACAGGTGACGATCAGCGCGAGCTGGCCGCCGTTGACAGCGATCCCCGCGCGTTGCAGCGGGGACGCGCACTCTCCGATCTTGGCGCCGTAGGAGCCGTAGATCGGCCGGCCGCAACGTTCGCGCATGGCGTCCTGGAATGAGGCGATGAACCGGGCGCGCTCGCGTTCGGTCATGAGACGATCCCCCGCGAGTCTCGGCCGCACCAGCGACACACGGCCTCGTCGTTACCGGTCACGTCCTCGAATGTTCGGGTGTCGCCGGGTCGGAAGTCGGCGCGATCCGCGCTCGCCATGACCATGCGAACGGCATCCTCGGTGCGCACATGGTCAGCACAGAGCATCGTCTCGGATGCGGCGGTGCCCTGCGCGGTCAACAGCGCGTAGACGCGCAGTGGTGCATCGTGCATGGACGGGTCGTCGGCTGCGCTACCGCACACGGTCAGGGTCCTCCGTCAGCGCGGGATCGGGGTCGTTGAGCGCGATGGACCACCAGTCGCGGCTGTCGTCGACGGCCTCGGCGTAGGTGATCGCGTCCTCGGCAGTCTCGAACGGTCCGACGTACTCGAACCCGTCAGCAGGGTTGCCGAATGCGAGGATCGCTTTCATGCCGTCACCAGTCCTTCCGTCAGCCCGGCGAGCGCTTCGCGGGCGTCCGCGATGGCGTCGGGGATGATGTCCTCGGCCGCGTCTGCGAGGTAGCGGTCGCCGGACGTGCGCGTGATGGGGTCCCAGCCGAGCTCGATCCCGCCCAGCGATGCACGGCCCAGCGTGATGCCGTTGCGGGATGCCTTGACGGTCAGGACCACGATCGCCGGGCCGTAGTCGTTGGTCACGGTCGACAGCTCGGCGTCCATCGACTCGCGCGCCTTGTCCCACGCGGGACCGCGCGAGTAGCCCATGCGGCGGTACTCGATCGCGCGTTCTCGCAGCGTCCCGGCGTCGCCGGGGAGATACCAGCCCGCGCCGTTGGACGGGTTGCGGGTGTCACGGTGCGGGTTGGGCACGGCGTCGGGATCGGGCCGGCGCTCGTAGCCCGTGCGCCAGTCCTCGGCCCCGTCCAGGAACGTCCCGTATCCCATGTCTTGCAGCGTCAGGCCCTCGTCATACGTGACCGAGAGCGTCAGCGCGAAGCCGTCACGCTCGGGCCATTCGACGGATGCGCCGTACTGCGGCACGTCTCCGGGCAGCGGTGCCACGGCCCAGCGTGCGAGCCGTAGCGCGGACGATGCGGGGATGCCCGCGGCTCGGGCGCGGTCGTAGGTGGGGCGGTCCATCGTCATTCCTCCAGCAGCGCGCCCAGCGCGTCACTTGTCGCGTCGAGTCGGGCCAGCGGCTCGGCCATGATCCGCGGGGCGTCCCGCGATGCCATGAGCACCGCGTTCGCAGCGGCCACGAGCGCGCGGGCAGCTTCGATGATCGGTTCTCCAGCGTAGGCCGGGCACTCGCCCAGCGGGTGGGGCTTGGGGTTGTCGCAGCGGGTCACGGTTCCATCCTCCGGCCCGCTGCGATGGCGCGGTGCTCGGGCGTGCGACGGCGGTAAACCGCGAGCCGGTAGCCGATGCGCTCCAGCTCGTCACGCAGCTCGGCCGCGTCGCGGTCGGTCAGCGGGTCAGCTAGGCGCGTGCGGGCGACCACGTAGTCATAGTCGGCCGCACCGTGCTGCCCAAAGTGGACATAGGCGCCGATCGAGTAGCCGAATACCTCGGCCGGTTCCTCGGGGAATAGCGCGATCACCTCCCCGTCCGGGTACTTGCGGAAGATCACCGCGGTTGTGTCCTCGCCGCGGGTGGGGATGCGGGCCATCGGTCAGCCCTCCAGCGCGCGGCGGATCGCGCGAGCCTCGGCGGCGGCGTAGCGGGCGCCGTCCTGGTCCCCGTTGCGGCGGGCATCCTGCGCCCGCTGCCGTGCGTCCCTGAGCTCGGCGGCCAGCCGCCGCAAGCGATCCTGCGTCACTGTCCGGCCCTCCGCGCTTGCATCGCGGCAATCTGCGCGTCCATCCGCGCTAGGCGTTCCTCCACGGTCACGGGCGACATGGGCGGGCATCCGCGCCATTCCCGCGAGCCAGCGGGCCGCGACGTATCGGGCGCGTGCTCGGTCATGAGCGCCCCGCAATCGGGGCAGCGATCCTGCGTCATCGGTCAATCCTCTAGCGTGCCGGGGATGCGGCGGGCCCATGCGGTCCCGTTGGTGCCATGCAGCGCGGCGATTGCGAGCGCTTCCCGCCATGCGTCGCGCAGCTTCCGCCGCTCGGCGGCCGTCGCAGCGTCGCCGTAGAACGCGACGCCGTACAAGCCGAGAATGCCCGCGGCAGCATCGTAGATATCGTCGGGCCGGCGCGAGTCCGCGAACCGGCGAACGTAGCGACCGACTCCGGCCGCCATGCGAGCGGCGCCACGGCCGCCGATGGGCGCGAACCGGTGCGAACGCGGGCCGTAGCGGTGCATCGTGCCCTGCATCGAATAGGGGCGCTCGTTGGGCGCCTCGCCGCAGTAGCGGTAGGGCGCAGCGTTGACGCGTGCCATTGGTCGAGATCCTCCAGTCTGTGAGTAGTCTCCAGCGTTGCGGCCCGTCTCGGGCCGTCCTAGGGGCGCGTGCGAGGTTCTAAGCGATAGGCGATCACCCCCACCCGCCGCAACGGTCGCACCACGACCCGGAGAAATGATGGGCGCGGGCGTAGCAGGATGAGTCGACGGACTCGCGCGGGCGGGCATCATGCTCGGCCGCGCGGTACTCGCGCGCCCACTGCGACAGCTCCGGGTCTAGCGCGAGCATCGGGCCAGCGTGCGCCCATCCGAGATACGGGCCACCATCGACACCGCGCAGCGCGATCGGCGCGTCGCAGCGGTAGCAATGCGTCGGGTCAGGCTCGGGCGTGCGCCAAGTGCCAGCGCGGCGGGCACGGTTCAGCGTGCGCCGGTAACGTTCCTCGGTATCGTTTTGGCAAAGGAAACATGCGGGCACGGTCGCGCCGGTCGCGCCGTAGTCAGCCGGGTCCAGCGGCATCGCGGCATGGTCCCCCATCGGGCCACGCGGATCGTTCCCCCCATCGTCCGAATAGGTCCGCACGCCACAGCCGATACAGCGGCCGGCGTAGCGCGCGGTGCGAGTGTCACCCGTCCATCCGTCGCGGTACACCGTCACGGTGCGCCGAAAGTCGGGATGCGTGGCGAGACTGTCCACGGTGTCAATCCTCCAGTGTGTCGGTATCCCGCTAGGATGCGGGCCGCTGCGCCGCGTGGGATGCGGCGCAATCGTGCTTGCGTGCGGAGTAGGCGCGCATCGTTCGCGCCAATCTCCACGCGATAGGCCGAGACGTGGCCCGGATAGTCTCATGCGTGCGGAACGATGCGGATTGCTAGGCCACGTTCGATGATGAACGGGTGCCAGCGCAGCGCGCGCTTGCGACGCTCGGCCGCCGTGCGCGTGCGGTAGGTTCCATCGGTACGCCAGAATGCCCGGACGGGCGCGCTAGTCGACATTGAAGTACCCCGGATCATCGGCCGTTGCGCCGTCGTGGGCGTCGATCCAATCCCGCGCGGCGTCAATGAATGTTGACGGCTCGGCCCCGCACGCATCGCAGCGGATCGTGCCATCCGTGCCGTCATGCTCGGACGGGCACGCGCGGAACGTCCCCACGGCCGTTACCAGCGCGGCGCCGTCGCCCGCTGGTACGTAGCCGATCCACCATCCGAACGTGCTAGCAACTCCGGGATAGTCCCAATCGGTCGCAACTAGGACCGTGCGGCCATCATCGTTGACGACCAGCGGTGCGCCGAACGTGCCTACGGGATGGGAGTCTAGGCGGATCACAGTTCGTCATCCTCGTACCAGTCTCGGCCCTCCGAGAGATCGCCCGCGGTAGGGGACATGCCGTCGAGCGCGATCGTGGATGCCCATTCCGTGACGGCATCCTGATACTTGGACGTGGAGTAGTCCGGCCGGACCGGCTCGGGGGACGCGGTGTAGGTGGTCGCTTCGCGGTCCTGCGCGTAGCGGTCCGCATCGTAGCGGGTCGCGTGCGACGGTCCGATCCGCGCGCCAGTCTCGCGGTCGAATGCCTCCCAATCGGGACCCTGCGAGAGTCCGTAGTCAACCTTGCGCACGCCGACGTGCGCCGTTCCGTAGGTGCGAGTCATGGGGTGATCCTCCAGTGGGTGAGTAGCAAGCCAACGGTAGGCGCGTACAGGTCCGATGTCAACCCTCCCGCGTGCCAGCCGAACGCACGGCCATGCGGAGCGCGGGCGAGACGGCAATCCCGCGCGACTCGGCATCCAAGATCGCAAGCGCGATCGCGTCGGGGCCGAACGTCTCCACGGCAAGCGCAGCGGCGTAGGCATCGGACCAGGAGCCGTGAACCGGGCACGGCGGGATGATGTCGGACGCGCCGGCAACGGCCCGCTCGCGCATCACGGCGCACTCTCCCGCATCGTAGGCATCGCACGCGATCATCGGGTCGCGTCCTTCGCGGGGAGCTCGCCCGCGAGCGCGCGGCGGGTGAACGGTGACTGTGGGACATGATCGGCACGGGTGAGTCCGCACGTTCGGCAACGCTGGTGCCTCCATCCCTCGTAGCCGGGTACCGCTTCCCCGGCGATGAATGATGCGCACGCGACAGGCTCGCGCCCGGCGGCGATGCGAGTAGTGAGAGACATGACAGGTAGATACCTCAGTAGAAACGAATACCTAGTTGGTGCGTGTTCGTATGTGCTACTAGGGCGCTCCCCGTGCTTTACGCGTGGACGATAGGCGACCATCCGTCACGCTCGACACGCACGCGCCCATGCTCGGCGCAGAGGGTGCGCACGCTCGGATGCAGGGGCGAGCCGGTCACGCTGTACCGGGTGCCGGGGGCGCCGCACGCATACAGGAAGTCCGTAGGCGTGCCGTTCAGGTCGGGGCGCGTGACGGTGACCGTAGCCACGCAGTACGGGGCGCGCGCGATGGCGGCCGGACGGGGGAGAGTACGCATGGCGCGAGGCTCGCACCCTCCCCCCCCGGTGCCGGCGAACCCGGACCAGGTGTGAGCTGGGTCGAGCTTTCCAGCACATTGGGATCCTAAGCTTAGAATTCCACGTGGACAAGTTGTCGCG
>JADMIO010928619.1_pt1 | contig 31581 bp, 28 predicted proteins | sample 8958161 | NCBI WGS metagenome assembly JADMIO01 (sample SAMN16585339, study PRJNA669376) | soil metagenome | isolation source: Crop rotation soil | place: USA: Cullars Rotation, Alabama | collected 2011 | reverse complement strand
GAATGCCAAGCCTAAAAATCCATAGCTGATAGTTAAGGTAGCTACGTGTATGATGAGCCAGTAGGATTTAAGAACCGGTTGTAAATTGGTCAATTGGGGATCATAATTGCTGTGACTGGCCGTCATGAGTACAAAAAATGCCAAGAGGGTTGTAGCTGCTAATGTAATCTTTGAATTACGAACAAAGAAGAATCCGGCCAATACCCCACCCCAACCTATTAACAGCAAGGCTTCATAACCTGTGCTCCAAGGAGCATGACCTGTAAGATACCACCTTAGTATCATGCCATAAGTATGATACGTAAATGCACATACGAGCAAGACAATACAGACATTCAATATCACTTTAATCGCTTTGTTCTTTTTTACCCTGATGGTATCTATCAAAGAGACTATTAATAAAATGACACTAAGCATTCCATACCAATTTCTGAGTTTACCAAAAATATTGGCCGTGTTATAATGTATCTCTGAATTAATCCTTGACTCTGAAGGCAAAAATTTGACAGCAGGGCTTTGCTGCTGTATGCTTGTAATATAAGCCAATATTTTATCTGCTTTTGTATAATCCCCTGACATAGTACCCTTGTAAACTTCCTGGAGGTAGTAAGCAAAAATGTTTTTGACATTAAACTCTTTTAATTGCAGCTCTTCATTCAATGCCCTGATACTTCCAGACAAAGGAATATAAGCCAAAGAATCATCCCAACTAATCCAGGCATTATTAACAGCGTTTTTATCTGGGAACAACCTGAGCATGCTACCATTAAACACCATCATACAGATATTGGCACGTTCGTCAATTTTTATAATTTCTTTATCGAAATTGTTCTGATCTGATTGTTTTTTTCTAAATGAAACTTCTGCAACATCTTTGAGTTTATAATTAGCCTTTTCATCAAAAAAGTCATTAAAAGCTGCACAAGAACCGTCGATACCTAAAAGGTCTTTAACTGATTTTTCGCGGATGTAAATCATCTTCTGGCGTTTCCAGAAATCCACATTCATAAGCATATCTATAAACACCTGCATATCGTTCATTTTCCCAACACCTTCCACATCAAACTCATCCTTTTTTGATATTTTATGGATGACATCATATGCCAGTGTGTTAAGAGGTTCAAAACGGCCATCGAAGGTTTGAACAATTACGTGACCTAATTTATCTGCATGCTGAACACTGACATGATTTACTGTTTGAGAATAGGCCATGCTACTAATACATACCAATACAAGGGCACTCATGACCGCTTTCCTTGCATGACGAATCTTTCTTATTTTCTGCGCCAATGCATGGAAGCGAGAGTTTTTATTGAAGAGCGCGAGGAAAAAACCTAAAGCGAGTAAGAAATATCCGAAATAGGATACCCAAGTACCATAAAAATCATGATTTACTGACAAGATTGTGCCATTTTCATCAGGATCGTAAGACGATTGAAAGAACCTGTAACCATCGTAATCCAATACATTATTCATGAAAATACTGTGCTTTTCATTTATGCCGTTTCTTTTATCAATCAAGGTGACATCACTTGTAAATGAGGAGGGGCTCATAGAACCGGGGTACCTTTCCAAATTGAATTTGTTGAGGTAAAGCGAAAATGGTAATTCTATTTCTTTAACGCCATATCCCATCCTTAATTTAAATCCATCAAGGTTAAAATCCTGATAATTGGCCATATAGTCAGATCCACCAATAATCTGAACTTCTTTGTTTTTTCCGGCATATTTTATATTAAGCAGCAAGGCATCGGGGCCACGCTCCCCGGCTTTGCCTGCAACCAGTATTTTCTTAGCATTCTTATATAGTTTCTTAAAAACAAAAAGACCTCCCTGAAACTCATATAAAGACTTTGCCCTGAATTCGGTTGTGGAATCTTTAAAAACAGAATCAATGCCCATTTCAGGCATTTTTGTTCTTTTAATAAGGAATGCACTATTTATATAGGGAATACCATCCTTCTCAAATATTTTGATGTCACCTTTATTCACATCGTTAAATGAGATCGAATATTTTCCAAAATCCATTACCTGACCGTGATTAATATAAAAGGACTCCCTTCCATTATCTCCTGCAACCACAATCTCTATAATATCATTAGCACCTGTAACATTCTCTTGTACAGTATCTTTTGCATTTTTGATAACTCCTGTATATTCAATATCAATAGGGCCTTTCTCTTTTGAATCGATATGCTGTGAAAATGATGTACCTGTTAACTGGCTTAAATGGACCGGTATATCATAATTATATTGCCCGGTATTATCTGCGCCTAGTATGCGCAAATAAGCATCGGAGCTATTAATGATATTAGATGCTTCTCCCTGACGAATATGCATGGTTCCATTAAAGCCTGTATAACGGGTTATACCAGCACCTATTATAATGACAATAAAAGCAAAGTGAAATAAAAACCCTGTAAGTTTTTTCCTGCTTAAGAGGCCATATTTCTTAATGCCTCCTATAAAATTCAGCACCAGCAAGAGGAACAGAAATTCAAACCATTTGGCATTATACACTAGTTGCCGGGCTGTTTCGGTATCGTATTTATCCTCGATAAAGGTAGCCGTACCCATAGCAATAGCCAGCAAGAACAGAAAGATCACTGTGCTCCTGGATGAAAAAATCAGGTCTAATACTTTTTTCATGTTTAATTCTTTACGTTTTTCGTATTAATATTTGTATGAATGCGGTACGCGAACAAAAATATCCAGAGGGTGTTTCTTTTCTCTTGAGTACGGTCATTCGATTTCATGATTCTAATCAGGAGCATTTAGTCTCTTATTAAGATGGCATAAGAGTGCCTCTTCAAACAGAACCTTTTTGGACTTAAATTGCTTCTATGTATAAGCCTAACAATAATGCCGTCCATAAGGACGGCATTGTGTGTGATCTATATTCCTATTTAACTGATCTATTGTTTGCTACTTTTTAGGAGTGGCTGCTATTATTCTTTCATACTTTCTTTCCGTATGACAACCCGGAGCACAAGAGCCCCCGTTTTCTATAGTTTTATAATTCAATGGCATAGCCCAACTTCCAAACTGGGTGCGATCATTTATTAAATGATCATTAGCGGAGCCATGAGGGTTATGGCAAACGATACAGCTTCTTCCTTTTTCTCCGTTAATATGAATATTATGCAGATTTACATCGCCATTTCTAAAACCTGTAGCTGTACTACCTTTATCTATCATTTCACCCTTATGACAACTAAAACACAGCGCAAAATTATCTTTATTAGCCAAAGCATATGAACCTTCGGGGAATGCCTTGTTCAACAAATAAGGGTTAACAGATGTATGAGGATCGTGACAACCTGTACAGCCAGCTTTATCTATAGCAGCATGTACACTTTTGCTTTTCTGAAGTACTTGGGCAACGTTCTCAATTTGACGGTTACCGGATTTATATGCCCTGTCATGACAGTTCAAGCATAAGGCTTTGGCATCTGCCATTAAAAACTTCTTTTGTTCTGATGCATGTGGTGAATGACAGTTGATACAAGATTTTTTATCAGTAAGCGCGCCATGAACAACTGTAGCTTTTTCTATCCTTTTTTGCATATCGTCATGGCAATAAATGCAAAGGTTCTGTGTAGTAAGATTAAGTAATTTGGCTTCTGAAGAACTATGCTGGCTATGACAGTTGAGACAATTATTCTGGAAAGGCGGATGCACATTTGTCATTTTAATTTCTTCAGACTGTTTTTTATGGCATTTTAAACACAAGGTAGGAGATTCAATTGCCAAAAGCCTTTCATTATCGGACTGGTGTGGATCATGGCATTTTATACATTCTCCTTTTACAACAGGCTCATGTTTTACCACTTTCTTTGCGGATTCCAAGTTGTGACACTTTGCACACAGTTTTGATTCCGGATTCAGCACCAATAAGTTACTCTCCGGAGAACTGTGGGGATTATGACAGTCCAGGCACTTCCCCTGCTGAACAGGAGAGTGAACATGTTTTTGCACATTGTTCTCGTCATGACATTTGTAGCATAAACCGGGTACTTCTTTAACCAAAGTGAAGCCTTTAACATCCTTTTTGGGGTGCTCCTGGCCATTAGCCTGATGGCATTTTTCGCAGCCTCTCTTAACCGGATGATGCACTACTTCCTGGCTAACTAAATTTCCATGACAAGCGGGGCTTGCACATCCTGTTGCTACAGAATCGGGTTTTGCTTTTTGAGTTGAATCGACCTGAGCCCAGCCATTAAAAACAATGGCCAAGAACAGCATCAATAATATAATTATCTTCTTATGCATAACATTGGTATTTAAAATCTTTTAACAACCTGAAAATATCCACCTATATAATCTGTCTTTTGTGTGCTTAAATAATTGCGATCGTACATATCTACACCAAAAATGAAATTCAGTCCCCTATAACTCGTAGTGAGTTTAAATTTAGCTGTTGCCAGATCCAAATTGATCTGTTTCCCTTTCTGATTTTGGTAAGCCAGTGTAACATCTAATTTGCTTCTGCGGCTGAGTCCATATGATATCATTCCATTTACATCATTGTATCTTCTGTCCGGTTCACCATCGGGCAACTGGTAATTATTACGGCTATTGGCATTAATTGAGTAGACCAGATTTGAGCCAATATAGCCATGGAGGTTAAGAAAATACCTTACCATTTTATATGGATAAACAGAGCTTCTGAAATCGTCAAATTCAGCTCCTAATGATATAACCTTATAATCGATGCGGCTACCGTATAAATAGTGCGTTAAATAGTCAAGGTTCAAGTCCATGACATTAACGATGTTGGAATAGCTTTGTTGGGATTCATTGAAATAAACACTCCATAAGCCTTTAAATAATGAAACATTAGCTGCATAATTATTCAAATTGATATCGTATTTGTAACTCCCAGGTTGATTAGCTGTATAGAAAAGATAGACAATTCCATTTTTCCCAATCTGTCCACCAGGGATGCGTTGAATTTGTATGTAGCCATTAACTGTTACCAAATAATAGTCAACATATTGTTGATAAATGATGGTACCAGTTGCGTCTTTTATCACCACAGAAGCAGAATCAACGTAGGGCCGTTTTAACTGAAGTAAATCGTTATCAGGGAATGTATATTCCTCATTTATTACAGGCAATTTTACATCCTGACTTTGCATGTTAAGCCGGGAGAGGTTATAATTGTATGATAGAGTTAAAAGCCCTTTAAAAGGCAGTATTTTATTGTACACAATATTTAAACCAAAATTACTTGTTGACTGGGTATAATCTGATGCATCCACTTTGGAATATTCGCCAGAAACACTTGTAGTTAAACTTCTGTAAAGCTGATGGCTCAGGAAACCATTTACTGATTGCTGTTTAATTGTTTGTATGGGACGTACGGCATCAAAAAAAGAATAACTACAATTGAAATTTAAGTTATGAGGCAATTTGTAAAGTAGATTCTCATTTACAGACAATTGCTTAAAACTGTCATTACCTGTTTGATTAATACCCATGATGCGTGAACTTATCCTGGATATGCCGCTGGTATCCAGGCTGTAACTGTTGTTCAGCTCAAGATTATCAGAAACATTTCTTGTTGCAGCTAAATTATAGTCCTGACGCCAGTAGTCGTGATGAGTAAATATTAAATCGTTCCGGTCCCGTTTACCAAATTTCTTTGTTGCCCTGGCATCTATATTGTTTTGCTTGTAATAATAGGTATGCCCTGTTTGAATTTCTTTTGAATTCCAATCTGTCTGATTTATAGAAAATGAAACAGGCAGAAATTTGTTTTTGTACGCAAATCCACCACCATATGTTTTGGAGTCGGTTTGTATATCTGCCAGATTTTCACGGCTATCATAGCTATTACTAATATTAAAATTACCACTTAGTGTAATAGGTTTTCCAGAAAATAAAACGGAGCCTATATGTAATCTTTTGGTGTTAATAACATCATACCTGTTGGGGAAAATAAGATTTTGATTTTGCAGTGATTCCGGATAGTAACCACCATCTACATCAAGGGTCAGAAAGGAGGGGTTCCAGATATAGCTACTTGTTTTTATAAAAATTCCACCATAATAATTGGCTGTTTTTGTATTGTCAATTACTCCGTTACTGTTGGTTTTTAGCAGCGCATAAAGCCCTCCACCCTTCAGCTCGCCAGATATACTACTCAGGTTATACAATCCAAGAGTGTATATACTGTTTTGTGCGAACCCTCTTACTGACAATGCAAGAACTGTACATATCAATAGGAATTTCTTTACAAAATGCATTCTGAATCTCATTTAATGTTAATAAGATTATTATTTATCATTCTTACCTGCCCCATTTAAAGCCGGATGTGCTGTTTCATAAGCTGCTTTATCGAATAAAAATTTATTATCCTTATTTTTTCCTATTACATACAACACCTCGTTTTTATTATTTATTATATCAATTTTGACATCGGGTAATTTCCTGTTGAACCTGAAATAATAATTATTGTCGGGATGTAAATTGCGGATAGCAAAATTTCCATTTATATCTGTAAAGGCTGATGATACGAGCTCACCTTCGTTGTTCAATATTATAACTTCCAAGCCACTTGAATTGATATCACCGGGAACCAGGTTGTATATGCGGCCTGACAAATGCCTTGAGCCAATTTCATCCAAACCTTTAAATTTCTTTACAATGTGCTCTTTTATCATATGCCTATTCGTACCACCGTGCGGGTTATGACATAAGGTGCAATCAGCGTCTTCTATATCTCTGTGAAATTTGTTTTTAAAGAGTAAAGATGGTTTGTGGCAATAGGTGCATAGTTGCTGGCCCGGCCGGATCAATAGTTTAGCATAAGAAGCAGTATGCTGGTGGTGGCATTTGGTGCAACTACCCGATGCTACAGGACCATGAACGTATGCATATGTTTCTTTAAAATCTTTATGGCATTGGTAGCAAAGTTCAGGCAGAGACATTAAAAGGCGTTTATCCGATGTATGACATTTTTCACATTTTCTTTCTTTATATGGTTGGTGTGTAAATAATTCCGGAATATTCTTTTTTGCAGCATTGCCTGATATAGAAGTGTTTTTGTTTAAGCCAGTATCATTTGTTACAATTGTTGTTTTACTTACGCTATCGTCCACACCATCAAAGAAAAATGTTAATGTTCTGTGGGTAGATTGGGGCGAACACCCTACAAAAAATATAATAATTACAGCAAGACAATACAGCGTATAATTATTATTTTTCTTTTCCATGAAGCTTATTTATTTTTAAGAGTAATTGCTCCGTAAACATTTACTTTATCCGGACCGTATTGATTTGAAACAAAAATGAGGTATTTCAAATCATAGTCAGGATTCAGATACTTTGAAAAGTATTTTAGATTGTCGTAATCAATTATCACTTTTGCAGGTAACCACATATCGCCCGGGCCTTTGTAAGGACCGCCAAACGGCATTAGTAATTGCCCTTCTTTATTGAATATTTGAGTATTCTCAAATCCTGCATCTACTACATATAAATTTGAGTCCTTGTCACAGGCAATGCCTTTAGGGCGCACAAACTGACCTATTCCTGTTCCATAACTACCAATAAAGTTTAAGTATTTCCCCTGATGATCGTACACTTTAATTTTAAAATCCCCAAAATCAGTTATATAAACTTTATCATCGGTTATAAACAGATTAAATGGTGAATATAAGAAGCCATCATCTCCTGATAAATATTTGTGTTCCTCGTTGAAATACCGGATAAGATTATGCGATTTCTTATCGTAGATGCTAAGGGTGTGACTGGTAGGGTTTGTTACCCAAATTTCATCATGAAATATCATAAGGTCTGTAGGCTTAAAGGATGCTGCCGTATCTTTAAGAAGAGCTACGTAAGTACCCAAGCTATCGTACACAACCACCTGATGCTGCACAGGATCGGCTACATAGGTATATTCATTTACATCCACATCGCAATTAAGAGCTGATTTTAAAGCCCCTTTACCTCCTGGCGTGAAATTTGAATATTTTTTTGTTTCGAAATCAATTATATCCAAACCTCCGTTTGGTGGGTCACATACATACAATTTACCATTTCGGATAGCCATGCCATACGGCTTTCCAATCTTTCTCACATCTTCAGGTCCGAGAATAAATGAGGAAAACTTAGACCTTTTACCTAAAAAATCGGAGCCACTAAAACTTACCAGATATTGTATTCTTGCAGTATCGGGGGCAGCTGGATACATTATATATTCCTTCTTCCTGGCTTTAGGCTTCTTGTTAACTGTCTTAGCTCCGATGCCAAAAGGCAGAAGAACTATCATTATCAGCAGAAAGACAATATATTTACGTGAACTCATAGTTGGTATCGTTTATTTTATACGTTACTCTTAAAATTTTATTCAAAAACAGTTTACTACTATTTATATTCCCATAAAGGCATGTGAAGGTTTTGCAGATATAGTATGATCTAAAAAATCTTTCTGTTACAAAAATATTTTTAGCACTAAAAAAATGTTATGATTATAATCATTCAACTCTATGACTTAATTCATGTTATTACAGAAAAGGTCTTTATAACATTGTGTTTGGGCAGGCTTTTGGAGAATAAAAGTATATAAGAGTTCTCCACCGATATTTATTTAATAAAACAATTTTGCAAAATATGAAATATGCATTTTTTATAGCCAGTTTATGGGTTTTTGTGCCTTTTTTATGCCAAGGCCAACAAGGCCATACATCACCTAATGAAAAGCAAGCAGTGATCCATAGAATAGAAGTACAGGAAGTAATACAAACCAGTAATTACACCTACCTGCACGGAAAAGAAAATGATACTGATAAATGGCTGGCGGTACCGCTGATGGATGCCCAAAAAGGTACGACTTATTATTATAAGGGTGGGTGGCCCATGAATAAATTCGAAAGCAAAGAACTCAATCGGACTTTTGAAGATGTATTGTTTCTTGGCGGTGTCAGCACTGATCCGACCTTAAGTATGGCCGGCGGAGTTAAAGGCCATGAAGCCAGCACTGAAACTTATAAAAGGAAAGCGGAATCGCAAGTAAAGAAAAACATTAAAATAGATGCTGCAAAAGATGGCGTGACCATAGCACAGCTTTTTACAAATAAAGGGGCTTATGCCGGTAAAACCGTAAAGATAAAAGGAGAGGTTACAAAATATACACCTTCTATTATGAATAAAAACTGGATCCACCTACAGGACGGGACGGATTTTAATAATAAATTCGAACTTACAATTACTTCGGCTTCTGAAGTTAAAGTAGGACAGATCGTAACACTTGAGGGTAAAGTAAGCATCAATAAAGACCTGGGATACGGATATTTCTTTGATGTCATTATGGAGGAGGCTACTTTAAAATAAGGTACTAATTCAAAAAAACACAAAGAATACCAGATCATATAATTTGAAAAGTATAATTCACATTGAAAATATAAGGCCCTTATGGGCCTTTATTGTTATTATTCAGTTACTTACCATTTCAATCTGAAGTCAGGGTCTTTTAGTTGTGCTATTGATTCATATTTTTTTGCAGAATCTATATTCCCAGCCGTTTTATAAGCTATGGCCATATTCTTATAGGCAGAATTAAAAGAGGGATCTATAGTCAGTGCCTTTCTTAAAAAATAAATAGCAGAATCGAATTGCCCAATATTAATATAGCTCAAACTCATATTGGTAGTGGTGTTAAGATCTGCAGGGCTTATTTTAAGTACTTGCCTGCATAAAGCTATTGATTGCGGGTATTCTTTCTTAATATAATATACTCCTGCCAGATTATTAAGGGTATTCAATTCACCAGGTGACAATTGTAAAGCAATTTTATCATGTACTTCTGCCGAATCATACTGACCTATACGAAAATATGTTTGGCCTAACATATGATGCGCTGCGAAATAGGTTGGGTAGATACTAATAGCCTTGTTTAGTAAACCAATAGATTCATCCATAATCTCTTTTTGCCTGGTTGAATCTTCCTCTTCTGCGGCTATGGTTATAGATAACTCAGAACCAAGAAAACATTGCAGGCGGCTATTATTGGGTACTTTCTTCGCATCAGCTCTAAATAATGTGATGCTGTCAGACCAATCGTTATTCCGGCTAAAAGTCAAACATGAATAGATTGCAAGAAGAGGAACAAGAACAGTCAACAATTTAGGGTTATTTAGGGTTTGAAGCAGATTCTTTTTCCCTATTACAAACCATTTATCAAGCAGCAAAGCTATGAACAGGCAAAAGCCTACAGAACTGAAAAATATAAAACGCTCTGCCATTGCACCACTGATAAGAAAGAAGATATTAGAGAACAAAGAGATCGTAAGTAGAAAAAATAATATTGCAAACGCAAAGGTATCCCTAGGCCATTTAAACAAACGAAATAAGCCAAAAACTAATAAAAATATATAGAGGGCAAGTGAAAGCAAGACTCCATAATTGCTGAATGTGACAAATGGGATTGCATTATATGAATAATCACAAATTAAAGGATAAGGCATTATTAAGAGCCTGGCATAATAACCAAGTATAAAAATTGCTGTGGCGATACGAGAACTATAGGATATTTGCAAATCTGCCAATGGATTATCCAAGAATGGGATATTGGCAACATTATTAGCATGGTATTTATTTAATACTATATAACGAATACTTAAAAACAAAAGAGTCACCAGAACCGTTACTGCAGTAATGTAGATACTCCTTTGCCTGTTCTCATTTCGATAGAAGAAAAATACCAAAGGAATAATTCCTAAAAAGGTAATGACTGTTTCTTTGGATAAATAAGATAAAAAAAGTGCCAGGGGAGCCAATATAAAATACTTCCATTTTCCATACTGCTGATAACTCATAAAAAGATTAAGCCCCAGGAAGCCAAAGAAGAAACATAGTATTTCATCCCGGCTTTTTATATTTGCTACCACTTCTGTGTGGATGGGATGTAATGCAAATAATAAAGATGCTATAAAAGCTACAGTAGTTTTATTGTGCTCTAAAAGCCTGTCTAAAAACAGGAATAACATAATTACACAAGCTGCAAATAATAATACATTGATACTGTGCTGTACAGGTGGATTAAAACCCCATATACTATATTCTACAGCAAACATGGCTACAGAAAGTGGTCTGTAAAAGTCATTATCTGAGCCCGGATGATATGGAGTGGAGAAAATTTGGGGAATGCCTGAAAAACCTTTTTGAACGGCTGCATTATTTTTTATTACCACAAAGTCATCAAGGGCATAATCATTCTTAAAAGTATTTATGTACACTAAAGTAGTTATCGCAGCTAAAAGTAGCATGAGCTTAAGTTGCCAAGCCCTTATTTTCAGAAAACCTTTTGACATCTTAATATCTATGTTGAATTCCCAAAGAAATAAAAGAGGCTATTCCTGTCATTGGGAATAGCCTCCTCTTTGAATAGACCTCTAAATATTATTTGTTGTGGCAGGTTAAGCAGAGCGCACTCGCAGTGTTTGATTTAACCAACATGTGGGGAGCTCCTGAATTGTTATGAGGATCATGACAAGAAGTGCATTGTAATTCGTGATTAGCATCTAATAAGTCTCCATCTATATAGCCACCTCCCGGAAGACCTGAAACAGTAGTTGTCGGGTCAAATAATTTACCATCGGCACTTGCTAAAGCCGCATTATAAACAAATGATACAGGGTGTTCGTTCCTTAAATCCGTACCAAGTAAAGAAGCGCCATTATTAACAGTTGCCATAGTAGTAGTTGAAGTCTGACCATTGCTTGGAAATGTACGATAGTAAGAAAGTGCTACAGTACCATCGTGACAACTGAGACATAATTTAGTAGCCCCATCAGGTTGACCAACTACGGCTTTCATATTATAACCTGTATAGGTTTGATAATTTGCAGTTGACATTGTGTGGTTCCATAATGGTGCATTTACCGGTGTACCAGTTGGGCTACCACCTAAAGTGCTTGTAAAAGAGGAGCCGTTTTTAACATATGAATAGGTGTGAGGAGCATGACAAGGTGCGCATATCTGACCACCTAATTGTGCTTTTGTAGTAGTAGATGTAGTGGGGAGGTTTGCACCCTGATTCCATGCTGCATTTGTTGCATCAGAGAAATCGTGTTTTGAGCCGGCAATATGCTGAGCTCTGCTTGTTTGAGTAAGGCCAAGAACAAACGCACTTACCAAAACTATTTTTATATATCTCATATTATTTGTCATATTAAGTTGTTAATAAAAATTAGGTTTCATTGTCTTCTAATGATACTTTTACTTGTTGTGGCATATTAAACACATTGCGCTTCCTCCATTCTGGAATTTAAGAAACCTCCATTTAAGCGGATCTGCACTATTGTCCTGGTGCACTTCATGGCAAGATGTACATTGTACTTTACTATTTGCATCCAGCATATCCACTTTAATTGTATGACCTAAAGGTGTTGTAACACTGTTAGGATCATTTAACCCCGGATCTTTAGCAACCAAAGCCGCATCATACACAAAAGATATAGGGTGCGTATTAGATAAATTAGTTGTCAAATTTGATCCGCCAGGCATCATTTTAGAACCACCTGTGCCTTGAATCACTCCGCCAAAATCGTTCATTGCAACTGTACCATCATGACAGCTTAAACACAGTTTTGAAGGTCCGTCAGGTGCTGTAATGCTTAAACCACCACGAGACATAAATTTATAGCCTGTATAAGTAGTAAAACTTGCACTCGTAGTCCGGTGCACCCATAAGGGGTTTTGCAGGGTATCTGTATTATGCGGTGCATGGCATACATTACATTTTTCATTAGCCGGGTTGTAAGTTGGATAGAAACCAGATGAACCGGTACTACTAAAGTCGTGGTGAGTACCTGTAATTTGTCCCCTGGAAAGCGGTGCAAATGCGAGGAACATTGCGCTTACGAGAACCATTCCTTTTAATCTCATAACTTGTTTATTTTGATTGTGAAGTAATTTATTTAACATTGTAAAATTAGACGCAGCATCATGACAATGCAATGACAATCGTCAGTTTATAGCATGATAGAGGTCACTTTAATAAGGATACTTTTAACTTTTATTCACTCAAACATTGTACGATTGTTAAAGAGCAAAATAAAAATGAACAGCGTCAACGTCTCTAAAACTCAAAAGAGACATTGCTGTCTCTTTTTAAAATTCTTTTTTGAAAGAAAAAATCAGAATGCAGAACCTGTGCTCTTATGAGCATGATTTACTGTGCCATCAGGCGAATGACACACAAAATAACATTTTCTGTTGGGGATATCTATCAATTTCCCATTCGTTGCATTGGGCCTGATCACAGATGTGTCGAAGTTTACTAACTTCTCAAATGCGGATGATACACTTCCCCCATTTACTCCAAGTGTTCCATCATAACCATGAGGATCATGACATACGATGCAACTTGTATATTTTAGGAAATGTCCATTATGTATACCTTTATGTATTGTTGTCACTGTTGTAAGGTTATGACATTGAAAACACAATGGCCAGTGGGTATTCAAGTCTGCTGCAGACCAGCTTAATCCAAGCTTCGGAAACTTGGTGGTATCATACGCATATTTTAATAAGGCCGGATTATTAGACCCATGAGGGCCAGCGGGGGAGCCAGCACCGTCACTTGCATGACAATCGGTACAATAAATTTTGCTACCTGCAACAAGCGGGGCTATAAGACTTGTAACAGACGGATTCTTACCTGCGGCCTCAACAGGATGATAGGACACATTGCTTGTCGCAAAATCTAAACGCCTGTTACCCGTGCCACGATACCTTTTAATATAACGCTGGGTGGCAGGGTTATCTGCATGACAACGGAAACATATTTCATACTGATACTGAACAGGGTTTACGGCCACTCCATTAAGATTAATCCCCTGTACACCTGCAGAAAACCCATTTACATCTGGGGCGGTAGCTGTAGATGAATTAGCTGCATGTGCATTATGGCAGTCCACACATTCCACATGTTTGGTGCCCATAAGTGCAGGTTCTGCCGGATCATGTACGCCCGTATAGCCATACACGTCATGCTTATAAATTTTAGAGAACTGTGCCTGTACATTTTTAGCTGCAACGTTGCCATTATGGCAATTCATACAATTGTCTTCTTCATTAGGATAATTCAGGATACGGGTGGAGGACCCCGCATTATGGGGTTGATGACAATTTTCGCAGGCATTATCTGCTACTGTTGTATAATCTGTATGCAGCCAAGGGTTGATGCCAGAACCATTCCACGTTTTGTTTGATAGCTTATGGCTGGAACTACCCCAATAATTCTTATCATGGCAGGCATAACATAAAGCTGATCCCTGATTGGAAGTTACGAGAAATTTAGAGTTACTATTATCATGTGCATCATGGCAGGAGGTACATTGAACTTTCCCATCTTTATCTAAACTTACCGGCGCTGTAATATTGCCGGGAATACCCGGGTCTTTTAATTGTCCGTTTGCTGTTGCCAAGGCTGAATTGTATACAAAAGAAATGGGATGATCATCCGCTAAATTTGTAGTGAGATTGGTTCTACCAGCCGGTAATGATGTAATAGCTCCAAAGCTAATGGGATTACTGCGACTTATGACGTTTCCTAAAGCGACCGTACCATCATGACAGGAAAGACACAACAAGGAGCTTCCATCCGGCTGCCCGATGGTTGCTTTTATAGTAGAGCTGTTATAGAGTGTATAAGTAGTCCCCGCATCATTCCTATTCCACAAAGGCCGTGAGGGGCCAGAAGTACCACCAATATTAGAATTGTGGGGGGTATGGCAAAAAACACATATTTCAGTTTCTCCGGTTGCTTTGATTGTACCAGTGCCACTTAGAGATAAATTATGTTTTGTATTAACAATAGATTGAGATGCTGCTGTTAAAGGCATTAACCATAATAAAACCGCGATCTTATTGTTTAGTAATTTTCTCATATTTATCTCCGTTAATAAGTTGAAATACCTGTACTCTTGAATTATAACTATCCGCTACGTAGATGTAATTTCTATTATCAATATAGATACCTCCCGGTAACCAGAATTGCTCCTTCCCTTTTCCCTGTTCACCAAATTTGTATAAGAAATGCCCTTCCCTGTCAAAGATCTGCACTACATGAAAAAGCCCATCTACTATATAAATATTTCCAAACCCATCTGTGGCAATCCCTTTAGGCCTTGCAAAAGTGCCTGAAACGTCTCCCACTTCGCCGAACATGGTAATAAACTCACCCTCTTTATTAAATATCTGTACCCTGAAATTCATTGCATCGACAACATAGGTATCTCCTGCCTGGTCTATCCATATAGAGGTGGGAAAATTGAATTGCCCTTTATCATCTCCTCTTCTACCTATTGTTTTTATTATTTCACCTTTTTCGTTTAAAACAGATATCCTGTGGGCATTAGTTTCCACCACCCAGATCTCTTTTTTGAGAGGCGAGTAGGCAATTCCGTTAGGATGGTTCAGCTTCAATGTATCATTAAGTGCCTTTAACCTTTTATTATTTGCACTCATTACATATACTTTATTCAGGCGGGAGTCGGTAAATAAGATTTCATTGTCCGGCTTTTTACAAATACCTATAAGTGATGTAAAATAATTGTCTTTCATCCTGATGCACTTAGGAATTGTGCTTTTATCATTTTCAACATCGAAAATCACTTTGTTCCCCTGGTCAAGAATCATGAAAGAAGTTACGTTGTCAGCCACTATATTAACAGGCCTTATTAAAGTTTGTTGTTTGCACCTTCCTGTTATACGTGTATAGAGTACATGTAATAAATTTTGTTTTTGCTTACCTGTTTTTGGCTCTGGGTATTGTTTTACCCAAGCGATATAAGGTTCCTCGTCGTTTTTTTTACTATACGCCATTTCGTTATTCTGGCTCCAAACATTAACTGTCACGAAGCTGAGCAGAACTATTGCCAGTGTTATTTTAGAAGATATTTTGTACTTCATTAAGGAGATAATATTAAAATCCAGATTACGTTGTTGTGTATGTTATTATTGTATAAGTTCCGGTTGCTGCAAACTCCGGCATATAATTTATTTTCATCCAAAATTATCCTGTTGATGGAAGAATTTTACTGATATTTATCAGTTTTCATCCTGACATAAATCCTAAAGTCTGTTTGAAAGTGCCCCTAATATTGCAAGCAAATCATTCTTAATAAACAAAACCAAACGTATGGGAAATAGAAATGCTCTCTTAATTTTTGCCGGAACACTTGTTCTTTTCTCTGCATGTCAATCAAAACAAGCAGCAGTGCAAACAACACAAAATTCAAGTTCGGCAACGACTGAACCAGCGAATACTCACAAGATTGTTGTGGAAGAAGTTTTACAAACAACTAATTATACCTATTTACATGGCAAAGAAGGGAACACTGAGCGATGGTTTGCTGTTCCGTCTATGCAGGCAAAAGCCGGTGAGACCTATTATTATGAAGGTGGTTTGCAAATGACACAGTTTCAAAGTAAAGAATTGAACCGAACTTTTGAAACTGTCTTTTTCCTAGAAGGTGTAAGTGCCAGCCCAGGGGCGCCTAAACTTGCAGGTACAGCTGCTACAACGGATAACACATATGCGACGTCAAATCCTGCAAGTGATAATCCGAGCCAGTATGTCAGGACTCCCCCTGTTGAAGAAAAAAAGGATATTAAAGTGAAACCTGCGGATGGTGGCATTACTATTGCCGAACTATACTCAAAAAAAGAATCTTTTGCAGGCAGAACAGTAAAAATAAAAGGAAAGGTAACCAAATATACCCCTGCTATCATGAATAAAAACTGGATACACTTACAAGACGGCACAGAAGCAAAAGGTAAATTCGATTTTGTTGTTACCACTGATGGTGAAGCCCAATTAGGAGATATTATTACAGTAGAGGGAAAAATAGGTTTAAATAAAGATCTCGGATATGGCTATTTCTTCGATGTAATTATGGAAGATGCCGTTATAAAATAAGGGATACAATTATTTTGCAAACAGAGCTATGAGGGGTATTCACCCCTCATTTTTTTATTTAATAATTTGCTAGATACACGACACATATATTTATTAGACCTCCAACTTTACACAGATCTTAAAATATCAAGAGATCGTTTTATCCCTAATACTTTTGCTATAACAATTTTGTCTAAATAATTTTTTAGCACTTCTAAAACAGCTTTAAACGAGTATTAATTCGTGTTCGAATTTCTCTCAAAACACGATACAGCAGGGGATTTCAACAGATCATCACACTATCTGCCCAAGGAGAGTGATCAAAGTCATTTTAACACATGACAAATGTCATAAAAGCTATGCATGGCCTAATAATACCTTTGTCATAGTAACGTAATTAATAAAATTCATTAACCAAAAAAATAAAACTTATGAAGATCCAGTTTTTAAAAGCAGGGCTTATTGCTCTTAGTGTTGTCTGCTTTGCATTTGCCCCTCCAGATAAAGGCAAACCATGGAGTGCTCCAGCAGCAGCAGCTTCAAAAGCAAACCCACAAAAAGGGCCAGAATCTATTGAAGCAGGCAAAGCTCTATTTGCAAAACATTGCCAATCATGCCATGGCAAGAAAGGATTAGGAGACGGGACGAAGGCTTCTGAATTAAAAACGGAACCCGGTGATTTTTCTACTGCTTCATTTCAAGGGCAAAGTGATGGTTCTTTGTTTTATAAAATAAGTGAAGGCCGTGATGATATGCCAAGTTTTAAAAAGAAAATAGCCGATCCTAACGATATCTGGAACATTGTAAATTTTGTACGCACATTAAAGAAATAAAAAATGGAACCTGACACATATCGGATAGGGTGAATTTAATAAGCGGGCTGCATTATGAGGTTACAAAACTGCAGCCCGTTTTTATTGTCAGCATATAAAATATCACAGTAAAAATAATCAAAATGCAAAACGGGGAAAATAAATTATCACGTGGAAAATTTATGAAGTGGTTAGGAATAGCCTCCACTTTTACAATTTTTGGATTAGCCTTTTCTCCTAAAAAGAGAGAAAGTCCCAAAACAGTCCGGATGCTTACTGAAGATGGTAAACTGGTAGAAATTGATGAATCACTGCTCTCTGCAAACAGGAGAAGGGTTAGCACAGACGAACTCAAGTCATGGATAAAAAATAAAAACTGATTCCATTGTTTCTTTAAACCAATAAAATGGATACAAATAACACATCACGTAAAGAATTTTTAGCAGCCATGATCGCTACCGGCCTGGCTGTTACAGGATGCTCAACCAAAAAAAATCCTTTTGAGAATATAGATGAATTGCCCCAAGCCACCGGTGAAAAAGTGAAATTATTGTCTGTTGATGGGGAAGTTATAGAAGTGGACAGGGCATTTTTGAAGCCTGTACCTGAAATGCCCACTGTTTCGAATAGCGAGGAGAGGAAGGGCATAGCCGGTAAAAAGTTTGTAATGGTCATAGACCTTTCAAGATGTAAAAACCTGAAAAAATGCCAGAGTGCGTGTAATCATATGCACCATATTCATTCGGAGCTGAACTGGCTTAAGGTTTACCCCATGAAGGAAGACGATCATACGGCCCCATACTGGCAACCTACCACCTGCATGCATTGTGATGAACCTCCATGTGTAAAGGTTTGCCCTGTGGATGCGACCTTTAAAAGACAGGATGGTATAGTGCTGATAGATAGTGACCGTTGCATTGGTTGCCGTTTTTGTATGGCAGCCTGCCCCTACTCCACCAGGGTTTTTAATTGGGAATCACCCGATATACCTGCAGATATTGCAGCTCAACCTTATTCGTGCGAAACAAGTATTCCGCAAAAGAAAGGGACAGTGGGTAAATGCGATTTTTGCCCGGATATGGTGCGAAAAGGGGAATTACCGCATTGTGTAAGTGCCTGCCCTAACGGCACATTCTTTTTCGGGGACATGAATGAGGATTCTGTAACCAATGGTGCTGAAACATTCCGATTCTCTGATCTTATAAAAGATAAATCCGGATATCGCTTGATGGATGACCTAGGCACTAAGCCAAGTGTTTATTATCTGCCACCTGTCAATCGCAACTTCCCTTTCGAAAAAGGGCTTGAAAATGACAAATCTTAATCATTCTAAATAATTGTATTGTGGAAAAAATAACTTCTTTTACAAGAGAAAAAATAACCCAGGACCTTCTTCCGCAAAAATTCGGCAAAAGGGGTACTATATGGGTTGCAATTCTCCTTGCATTCTGTGCAATGGGGGTATTTGCCTATTTCCGACAAATAAAATATGGCCTGATCGTAACCAATATGAGAGATTATGCTTCATGGGGTATCTATATTTCAAACTTCGTTTTTTTTGTTGCCATAAGTCTTGTGGGTTCACTAATAACTGCAGTCCTGAGATTAACCGGCGTGCATTGGAGCACTCCATTAACAAGAATAGCAGAAATTATAGCCGTATCAGCAATTACATTTGCCGCCATTATCATTATAGTAGACATGGGGAGGCCGGAACGTTTTTATAATCTCTTTTTGCACGGCCGTATTCAATCGCCTATCATGTGGGATGTTATAGTAATCACAACTTACTTTTTCATAAGCCTCCTCTTATTATATATCCCTTTACTCCCCGATATGAAAATCCTTATTGAAAGAGGAGATAAAATAAAATGGATGAATAAACTATATCGCTTTCTTGGTTCTTTCTGGGTTGGCAATCACTTGCAATTCCGTATCAGTAAAAAAGCGATCAATATACTTTGTGTTACTATTATCCCGGTAGCGTTTTCTATTCATACTGTTACTTCGTGGCTGTTTGCTACCACTTACAGGCCGGGGTGGGACAGTACCAATTTTGGCGCTTATTTTATCTCCGGGGCATTTTTAGTCGGTGCAGGGGGAGTAGTAGTTGCGATGTATGTATTTCGCAAGGTTTATAAACTGGAACATTACATAACTGAAGCTCATTTTGATAAGATGGGAAAGATATTAGTAATGCTGGGCCTGCTGTATCTGTATTTTAACATTAACGAGTATATGATCCCTGCATTTAAAATGAAAAAATCAGAAGAGGCACATTTAGATGGTCTTTTCTATGGTGAGTTCGCACCTGTTTTCTGGCTCGCAATATTTGCAGGGATGATTATACCCATTGTCATTCTTATATTCAAGAAAGGAAGAAAGCCAATTCCTATGTTTTTCGTAGGTATTATGGTCGTTGTGGGTGCCTGGCTTAAAAGGTACCTTATCGTAACACCTACATTATTACATCCCTTCTTACCTATGCATAATGTACCTTCAAGTTACCTCCATTACTTTCCAAGCTGGGAAGAATGGGCAATAGCATTTGGTTCCTTAGCAGGTGCATTACTGGTTATTACATTTTTCACAAGAGTATTTCCAATCATTCCTATTCAGGAGACAATATCTGAACAACATGCAGACGATAAATAAAAACTATTTGGGTGTATTTCTTTTGCTCCTGCTTCTTGCAGGCAGTGAACCAACCCATGCACAGGACAAAAAGACCCTGAACTTAAGCCTGGCTTATTACCTGACCAATAATAATACCCCCTACCTGGTCGTTACAACTAAAGCTAAAACAGATGGCAAGTTTCAACCAGTAAAAGGGATGGAAGTTAAGTTATTCCTAGATAAAGACACCACCGGACATTTTATTGGGAAAATAATAACCAATAATAAAGGGCAAGCTGCAGTGAGCATCCCTCCATCGTTAAAGAGTGTTTGGGATGCTAATGCCAAACACACATTTTTAGCTATTTCTGCCGCTAATAAAGAATTTGACGAAACAAGTACAGATTTGTCTCCCAATAAAGCCCGGATAATATTAGATACAGCAGATGATAAAAATATCACCGCTACAGTAACAGAATTTAAAGACAGTGCCTGGGCACCGGTAAAAGGATTAGAGTTAAAAATAGGTGTAAAACGGCTATGTGCAGACTTACCGGTAAGTGATGAACAAAGTTTTACAACTGACTCATTAGGGCATGTGAAGGCTGAATTTAAAAAGGTTGGTTTGCCGGGTGATGCTAAAGGAAATATTATCCTGGTTGCAAGAGTAGAGGACAATGATCAATTTGGCAATCTGAGGGTTGAAAAAACGGTACCCTGGGGAACAAAATTTGTACCTGATACTAATTTCTTTGTAAGAGCATTATGGGGCACACGCTTCAGAACCCCATTATGGCTATTATTTATGGCCTATTCTATTGTATTTAGTGTTTGGGGAATCCTTATTTACTTAATCGCATTGCTTATAAAAGTGAAAAAAATAGGCAAGGAAGGTATTACAACATTAAAACATTAAGAGTAGTCATCATCTAGTATATTTCAATCTTCCCATCGTAGCTATTAATAAAAGCGTCATATTATGTGACGCTTTTATTATGATTTACAGTCAACACATACAATTTGAAACAAGAATTCTGTATGGCATTCTGTTGCAAAGTTGATCAAGGTTAGCAGCTGTGCTGACCAATATCATTATTATTCCAGTATCACAAAACTAATTTGCAGTAAAATCAAAATACATGCTTCCTCAACAATTGCTGCAAAAATATAATATCCCTGTGCCACGCTATACCAGCTACCCTACTGTGCCTGTGTGGAAAGATACGATAGATGTTGAAGAGTGGAAAGAGCAATTCAAACGCCAATTTGCAAAAGAAAATACAGGAAAAGGCATCAGCCTGTATATACATCTTCCGTTCTGCGAATCTTTGTGCACTTATTGCGGGTGCAATAAAAAAATAACAAAAGACCATTCAGTAGAGAATGAATATATGAATGCAACTATTAAAGAATGGACCATATACCGTTCTTTAATGACGGAGCCTCCCATTATCAGGGAGATCCACTTAGGTGGAGGCACCCCAACTTTTTTCGCTCCTGAACATCTTGAACACTTACTTAATACCATCCTAAGCAAAGCCACGCTGCATAAAGACTATGAGTTTAGCTTAGAAGGGCATCCTAACAATACGACCAGAGAACATTTACAAACCCTATACAAACTGGGTTTCAGGCGGGTAAGTTATGGAGTTCAGGATAATGACCCTGAAGTGCAAAAGATCATTAACCGGATACAGCCTTTTGAGAATGTTCAGAAAGCCACTGAAATGGCTCGCGAGATCGGGTATAAATCCGTAAATTTTGATCTGATCTATGGCTTGCCATTACAAACTTTAAAGACTATGGAACAAACTATTAAGCAATCTATTTCTTTAAAGCCAGACCGGATTGCTTTTTACAGCTATGCACATGTGCCCTGGACCAGCCGGGGCCAAAGATTATTTGATGAAAATGACCTGCCAACTGCTGAAGAAAAAATGGCGCTCTATCAATTAGGTAAGCAATTATTTATAGAAAGCGGATATCATGATATAGGAATGGATCATTTTGCATTAAGCACGGACGATTTATATATAGCCTTACAGGAAGGACGTCTGCACCGCAACTTCATGGGTTACACCACCCAACACAGTGATATGATAGTAGGCCTGGGGGTATCATCAATAAGTAGTACTGGAAATGCTTTTGCGCAGAACAGCAAAACAATCCATAACTATTACGAATTTATAAATGGGGGAAACTTGCCTGTGCAAAAGGGATATTTCCTTACAAATGAAGATATACGCTTTGGCAGATACATTTTAGATATCAGTTGTAAAGGGAAGACCACTTACCAGGACGAAGACCTAGACATAATTAATAGCTATTGTATTCCGCAATTGAAAAAGCTGGAGAAGGATGGCCTGGTTGTATTTAAAGAAAACGGTGTTGAGGTAACTCCAACTGGTAGAAACTTCACACGAAATATATGCAGCGCATTTGACCTCTATTTAGTCAGGGAGAAGAAAGATAACGAAAAAAGAATATTCAGCAATGCAGTATAAATTAATTGGGCGTTTGTTTATGATCTATGAATTCGACAAGCATCTAATCAGGAACAAACTATTATAAATTCTCGGAAATAGTTTTATCACAAAATGGCTCGCACTATATGGATCTTTTTATTTTTAGCGTTTGCGTTTTCTTCCTGGATGATATATGCATATTGCGATAAAAAAAACCTCGGGGGGATACCTGGTAAGCATGTTATCACAGGTTGGAAATTATGGCAAGAGAAGAATTGTCAAAGTTGTCACCAGATATATGGCTTAGGTGGGTATTTAGGGCCTGATCTGACCAATGTTGCCAGTAAAAACGGTAAAGGGGCAAACTATATGAGAGTTTTTATTCAGAATGGCACCGGCAGAATGCCCAATTTTCACCTAAACGATTCTGAAATAAATGATCTTATTGTTTACCTGAGCTGGGTAGACAAAAGTGGTAAAACTACAGTAACATCCGATGCAGTACAATGGACAGGCACATTTGATATAAAAAACTAAACGATGAACTCTGTATTTCGCATTTATATCTTTTTTGCTTTGTCACTCCTGTTAATTACACTTGCTTTTGGCCTGCTGGCAACCTGGGCATTCTTATATCCTGAAACTTATAACCGCTTTTTACCCTTTTACGAACTCAGACCTTTTCATGTGTCCGCTGCTCTATTCTGGATCATTTCAGGAGCCGTGGCAAGCATATGGTATTATAAAAGGGAAGAACTTCCTTTCGTAAAAGCGAGCGAGCGGTATGGCAGTCTATTTATGCTTTTATGGATGCTCATGACATTTATAATTTTCGGTTGTTATGCATTTAAGAAATTTGGCGGGCGGGAATATTGGGAGTTTCCTCCCCTACTCTGCATTCCTCTTTTATTTGCATGGGTATTTTTAATGATCGGTTATTTCATTCCCTGGTATAAGGCTGCCAACCAAAAGCCACTGTATGTGTGGATGTGGTCAACAGGGGTCTTTTTTTTCTTTATCACCTTTATAGAGCAAAATCTGTGGCAGATACCCTGGTTTCGCTATTCTTTCCTCAGGGAAGTAACCATACAATGGAAATCAAATGGATCTATGGTAGGGGCATGGAACCAGATGATCTATGGTACGGCTTTATTTCTTATGGTTAAAATAAGCGGAGATCCATCTATGGCTAGAGGCCCAAAGGCTTTTTTCTTTTATTTTCTTGGCCTAAGTAATCTTATGTTTAACTGGGGGCACCATATTTACAATGTGCCTACAGCACATTGGATACGTGATGGAGCTTATATTATAAGTATGACAGAATTTCTGTTCCTTATAAGCATGATTCAAAGTTTTAAGGCCAAACTGGAGGAACAAAGAAAACTAAAACACCTTATTACCTATCGTTTCCTGATCGCAGCAGAGTTCTGGGTTTTTATGAATTTACTTCTTGCATTGGCTATGTCTATACCTGCAATCAATCGGTATACTCATGGCACTCATATCACAGTGGCCCATGCTATGGGTGCAACCATAGGTATCAATACTATGATACTCCTAGGCAGTTTTACTTATATACTTGGCATTGATACTAAAACAGAACAGAACAAAGGTATTATAAGAGCATTTTATTGGATCAGTCAATTTAGCCTTGTTATTTTCTGGATAACTCTTATTACAGCCGGTATTATAAAAGGATACAGAGTTACCGCATTGGAGATAAATGATTTTAATAAAATGATGAAACCAGTATTCCAGACAATAAATGTACTTGCCTATGCAGGTATCGGCTTAATAATCGGACTGGGAAGTATTTGTATCATCTACTTAAAAGAGATATTAAACACTAGACAAACAATTTTACAATACTATAACAAATTTAATTAAGGACATTTTTATCCTTAATTAAATACTTTGTACCTTGCACCTTGAGAAAACATACACGATATGCCGCAAGCAAAACCAATAAAACGTAGCAAAGAGTTAGCCCCATTATCAAGAGAGCATCACGATGGGCTTTTATTGTCGTGGAAAATACGTACCGGCCTGAATAAACAAATAGATACAGAACGAATAGCGGCGTACGTTTTACAGTTTTACAAAATAAACCTGGAATATCACTTTCAAAAAGAAGAAAATTACCTATTCATACTATTAAATCCAGAAGATCTCTTACGAATAGAAGCTGAAAACCAACATAAGGCGATAGAAAAGTATATTGACAAATTAAAAGAAGGCCAAATAGATTTAAAAATATTAACAGAGTTTGCAGACCTGCTTGAACAGCACATACGATTTGAAGAAAGGACTTTATTCCCACATATCGAGCAACAGACATCTATACAGGTGTTACAAGATGCAGGCGCAAAAATAGCTAGCAGCAACAAGCAATGTGAACTTGAATGGGATGACCAATTCTGGTTAAAAACAAACTAATAATTATGTTCTCTAAAACATGTGAATATGCAATAAGAGCTGCCATCTACATATCTGCTGAAAGCGATATCGACAACAAAGTGGGGATAGCAGAAATATGCAGCCACATAGAAGCTCCAGGTCATTTTACGGCCAAAATACTACAAACACTAGGGCATCACAAAATAGTAAACTCACAGAAAGGCGTAAACGGGGGGTTTTATATGGACAAGATGCAAAGCAGCAAGAAGATCATTGAAATTGTAAGCGCGATAGACGGGGACAAATTGTTCATGGGGTGCGGATTGGGGTTGAGCGAGTGTTCTGAGGCAGAACCTTGTCCTATACATAATCAATTTAAAAGCATCAGAAATAATATAAAAAAAATGCTGGAAGAAACCTCCATTGGTGAGCTGGCAACCAAATTAAGAAAAGGCAAAGGTTTTTTAAGAATAGAAAATTCAAAAGAGTAACAAAGATAAAGTGTATCAGAAAATAAATAAAAAATTCTGGGCAAGCATTACACTGTTCAATTTATGTATTGTTGCCTTACTGGGCATCATGCTAAGAAGCAAAATGCTTTTCCCCATGGAAGGTATAGAATTTAAAAACCTGCTACATGCGCATTCGCATTTTGCTTTCGGGGGTTGGGTATCGCTTGCACTGCTAACATTAATGACCTATGAAATATTACCGGAACAAGCAAGTAATAAACCCATTTATAAATGGCTGCTTTCCGGCATCCAGGTTAATGCTGTGCTGATGATGGTAGGCTTTATCTTACAAGGTTATGCTTTTTTTTCTATACTGTTTTCCACTCTCTTTATCTTTGTCACGTATATCTATAGTTATTGCTTTATAAAAGATCTCTTAAGATCAAACCAGGGAAAACATGTAAAGACCTTAAGCATCGCTTCTATTGCTTGCTTAGTATTGTCATCTATTGGACCATTCACACTTGCTTATATTACAGCATCCGGGTCGGGAAATGTGTTTCTATATAGGGACTCCATTTATACCTACCTGCATCTGCAATACAATGGTTTTTTTGCATTAGCTATTTTTTCGTTATTTATAAATAAATTTCAAAACACTTTAAATGATGCTCAGAACAGAAAGGCGTTAGCATTTGCCCCAATAGCATCAGTTACCGTTTTCCCAACTTTATTCATCTCGTATTTATGGCATTTCCCAAATATCTTCGTAAATACCCTGGCTGGTATTGGTTGTCTTTGCATAGTTATTACCCTATTCCGATTAATGACATTTTTACACACTATACAAGGCCAGATAAACTCAGTAGTCTCAAAATTCGTTAAACATGTAGGAATGCTTTCCTTTATTGCATTTTCCCTGAAATCTGTATTACAAATGGGCACCATGATACCTAAATTAGGAGTACTGGTTTTTGGTGACAGAACAATCATTATCGGTTATCTCCATCTCGTTTTACTAGGCTTCGTATCCTTATATATACTGGCACATTACCTGTACAGTCATATTCTGGATGCTTCAAATAAAATGACGCGCATTGCAGTAATTGTATTTATCAGCGCTGTAATTGCAAATGAAACCATTCTAATGATACAAGGGTTTGGCAATATTTTAATGTTAAGCAATAGTATGTACACCCGCTTGCTTTGGTGTGTGGCGATATGGCTTTTCAGTGCCGCGATATTAGTGTTTTCATGCCGTATCAAAACGGCAAAAAGAAATACCAAAGTTTATAACCCGAATGAAAATCAATAACAATATTTTTTACAATATAATCATAGCAACATGAGCAACACTGCTTATATCGATGTTACCAAACTTGAACCAAGGCTTAAGCATCCAACAATTTTCGATGCTTTTGACCTCCTAAAAGAAGGGGAATCCGTGTTAATACACAATGATCATGATCCCAAACCGGTGTATTACCAGCTATTGGGTGAAAGAGGAAATATCTTTTCATGGACCTATTATGCCAAAGGGCCAGAAGTATGGGAAGTTGAAATAAAAAAGACTCCGTTGAAAACAAAAAAGGAAACGATAGGGGAAATGGCTGCAAAAGATATGCGAAAAGCAGAGGTATTTAAAAGAAATGGTATTGATTTTTGCTGCGGAGGTAAAAAAACTGTAGAAGAGGCTTGTACTGAAAAAGGGCTGGATGTGTTAAGAGTACTTGAAGAACTGGAAAAAACTTCACAAAATAATGCTGCTTCACAACATGACTATAATTCATGGAATCTTTCTTTTCTTGCTGATTATATTGTCAATGTACATCACGGTTATGTACAAAAGAATATTCCATTATTAAAAGAAATGAGCCAAGCCGTAGCAGAACATCATGGAAAAACAAACCCGGAGTTAAACACAATAAGAGATAAATTTGATGAAATAGCAGCAGAATTAAATGTACACATGAGGAAAGAAGAAAAGATTCTCTTCCCTTATATCAAACAATTGGAGAACAACAGGAATAATGACAGCAAAGGAGAAGGTGGTTTTAACTCAATAATGCAGCCCATCTCAGTAATGGAGCATGATCACGATATAGTGGGCTCTCTGTTTAAAGATATAGACGAAGTCAGCAATAATTTTGTAGCCCCAGCAAATGCATGTAACAGTTTTAAATTCCTCTACTATAAGCTGAATGAATTTGAAAATGACCTGTATCTTCATATACATCTTGAAAACAATATTCTGTTCCCAAAAGCAATAGAATTAGAACAGCAGAATTAAATCAATAAAATATCTTGTAAAACACCTTTGGGTTATAGATCCTTACGCTTAAATTTCCTAACAGAAAGAAGTAAAGGGACTATAACCCAAAATAACATAAAGGATATAGTATATATACTGCCAAAGGAGGAACCTAAGAATTTTTTAAATAAAGCGCCTGAGTAGCCCATTAACACCGCAACATCCAGTTTCAGCAATACTAATACTCTTGCCAGGTCTATGGGATTTAGTGATATCAGCCCAATCACTCCTTTCTCTATAGGATAGTCTCCGAAAGAGTATATAAATCCAATAAGCAAACCATCAAATAGTAAGGTAAAAAATAAAGAGAGTATGATAGATGCTCCGATTCCTTTGGTTTTATCTTTAAACAAGACAAAGATAAGAAGTGCCAAGGCAACAAATATAAGGGTCAGGAATAAGCCACTTATTAACAGCATAAAACTTGCAATACAAGGAGCTATAAAGATCAATGGTAAACCAACCCCTATTATATAAGCAGCAGATAATGCAAAAGCTACACCGACAAATTCAGCCAACAACATCGTACGTCTTTTTATAGGTTGTGCGAGCAGCAATTCGGTAAATTCAATTGAATTAAACAAATAAATTGTTGAAAAAAGAATGCTAATTATTGGAACAAATAATAAAGTAATATTCAACAAGCTCAACAAGCCTTTGGAAGTATTATTATCAATATTCAATACGCTAAAGGATAGGGCGGCCAGTATCAAAGTATAGACAATAATGATCCTGTTTCGAAGCAGGTCAAGTAATACATATTTAACAATTATTTTCATCAGTCAATCTATCTATGTGGGGGTTCTTTCTTTATTATACTTGCAATTACTTTGTTTAGTCTTTCTTCACCAGTGCTTTGTTTCAATTCTTCAACAGATTTATAAAACATTAGTTTACTATCCTGCAGATATACCACATGGCTCGCCAGGCCTTCCATGTCGCTCAGAACATGAGATGTAATAAGTACCAACTTCCCCTTCCGCTGTTCCTTAATGATCTTCTCTTTTAGCAACTCATTGGCAACCGGGTCAAGTCCAGCGGTAGGTTCATCCAGAATATAAATGTCCGGTGAAAAGAGAAATGCCAGGCAGGCACTTATCTTCTGTCGCGTACCACCTGACAAACTTCTCATTGTTTTGCTGCTTATTGCTTTAATATCAAAGCCTTCAATCAGCTCTTCATCAAATTGCGTCACATCTTTCCTGATTTCTTTAACCATTCTTATTACCTGCCCAATAGTCATGTTCTCGGGATAACGGCCTATCTGCGGCATATAACCTATTTGAGAACGATAAGAGAAATCCCTTTTAATATCTTTCCCGTTTATTTTAATAGTTCCGCTTTCGGGAATAACCAGACCTAAGATAGATTTTATAAGTGTTGTTTTCCCGGATCCATTAGGGCCCAATAATGAAATAGCTTGGCCTTTTTCAAAAGCCAGGTTTATCTTATCAAGTGCTTTGAACTTACCATATGATTTACTCAGGTTTTCTATTCCTATCATAGTTTCAGCTTTTTCATCATTGGTTCATTGTCTTTCAGTTGATCCGGTATAATGCTGGGCATTACCTTTTCCACCTCATCCATAATGTTTGTGAGAAAGCTCCTATATAATATCATGGCTGTGGGTATTTTTTCTGTTATTACTGCATATACACTTACAGGATAATAAGGTACGTCGCCTTTTCCATTTCTATCCAGATCATATCCATCATATTTATCCCAGTAATTCCTGTTAAATGTATTCATTACCATAGTTCCGTTTGTCGCTACATCAAAAGAATTACCTAAAAAATTGTTTTGCTCAAAATTACATTGGCTACAACTGGACTGTATTCTCATAGCCCAACCGTTGTTCTGGAAAACGTTGTGTTTAACCTGGATTTTTGTAGTACCCTCCATATAAATGCCAACCGTATTCTTAATGAATGTATTATTTTCTATCCTGCTATCAGTAATCTCTTTTAACAAAATGGCATATGCGGCATCGCCCCAATTATGAGTGAAGGTATTATTCAACATGGCAACACCATGAGAGTACATTACCGCAACCCCTGCACCATTATCACCAAACATATTGTCTGAATAAGTATCATTATGAGAAAACATGAAATGTAATCCATAACGGACATTATTAAAAGACCTGTTATGGATGATTTGCGAGGCTGTAACAAATTCGAAATAGATACCATCCCGATGACCGGATATTTCATTATCCTTAATAAACAGATTATTCGATTTCCAACTATGTATCCCGTTTCCACTATTTAATTCATCTGTAGAATTTGCATGAATCATATTGCCTGTTATATAACAGTGTGTAGCGTTTTGAAGATATATCCCGTAAGTATTATTAATAAGCCTATTGTTACTTACAGTTGCATAATTGGCATTCAATATTTTTATACCAGCGAGATCATTGAGGCTGGATTTACCAATGTTTTGTACCTGCAGTCCCATAATGGTTACATAGTCAGCGTTAATAATAAATACCTGATATTTATTATCAGCATCAAAAACCGGGTAATCCTTACCTATGATAGTGAGTCTCTTTTTTATCGCGATGTCATGTTCTTTATAAACCCCCTTTGCCACATAAATAGTGTCACCATCAGATGCTTTATTTATGGATAATTGCAGGATATTGGATGAAGAGTTTATTGTAATACAGGCAGCAATGCTGTTTGTACAACAAAAATAAAATTCAAACACTAAAATGAATAAAAGAAACGAATATACTTTCATGTTTATTACAATTTGTCCCAGCCAAGTAATTCAGCCTTCAAACTATCTTTTAAAAATAATGCATCTTTTTCAGAAATAAATGCTCCATATTGGCCATTCATAGGGCTTTTAAAAAACTCATTGTGTAAAAAGGCTGCCTTCTGCGCATCCAGAAAATTTCCTCCTGCGTTATTATAATCTGCGACAAGGAGCATATAATCTGTAGTGTTCAGGCTATGCTCCTGCAAGTATAGTTTCATACAAGCTATATCATCAAATTTATACGCTTTACACTTTTTATCCACCATTTCTGCCGCATATCGTTTATCTATTATAGTCATTTTGCAATGAGCGCAGGCTTCTTTCCCATAATCGATCGGCTCAAAACAACGTTTACATGATGCAGACAAAAAAATACAAAATACCAGCATCAACAGACCTGTATTTTTCATTTCTTAATAATTTTTTTAAATTCATAAATACTTATACTTACCAATACCACACCTGCAGCTATATAAAACCAGCCAGCAATATCAGGCTGTGAAAGAGCCTCAAAATTCAACATTTTCTTATACCCAAATAGTGGCGGTTGATAAGACATACCCGGCACTTGTATTGGGGCATGAGGATCCAGATTATGCCCGTAATTATATTCCCATTTATAGAAATCATAAAAAGAAAATAAAGCAATCAGCATAAACAAACCAGTCCATAAATAATAAACGACTTTCCTATTTAACACAAAAACAATAATCCCCAATCCTATAAATACCATCATTATAGCCGGAAGAAATACAAATTCGGCGAAATCCTTCTTATGTATCGTTTTCATGCCCTTTCCAGCACATTGGGATCCTAAGCTTAGAATTCCACGTGGACAAGTTGTCGC
>JADMIO010001189.1_pt1 | contig 31581 bp, 29 predicted proteins | sample 8958161 | NCBI WGS metagenome assembly JADMIO01 (sample SAMN16585339, study PRJNA669376) | soil metagenome | isolation source: Crop rotation soil | place: USA: Cullars Rotation, Alabama | collected 2011 | reverse complement strand
GGTCCGACCGCCGCTGGCGGGCATGTTCGGAACCCGGATCGGGTCGTGGAATGCCTTCGTACCGTCACCGTCGGTCCAGAGGAGCGCGGATGCTGAGAGCTGGTAACCTGCCACGTCTTCCGCATTGCGCGGTTCGATTACCTGTTTGACGATTCCCGCAAGGCGCAGCTTGCTAAGGAGCTGCCGAATTATGGATTCCGTCTCTCCAAGCGAAAGGCGTCCGAAGTTCGAGAAGGTCGTGCTTCGGCGAAGGAACTGGCCGAAGCCGCTGCGCGCCGAAAGATAAAGATATCCGCCGTAGTCGTCCTGATCGCCGGACTGACGAGGGAAAAGCACCGAGGCGTGTTCCAGTTGTTCGCTTTCGTCGATCGCCCAGGGCTCGCGCAGGTGCTGGCTGCTTTGCTGGCGGATTCGCTCCTGATAGGACGACTCAAGGTAGTCCACCTGGATAGCCAACTCGCGGCGCATATGATCGAGCAATACTTTGGCGATCCGCTGACGCGTTTCGGGTGGCGCGCCTGCTAGCGTGGCGTGGCAGTCTGCCCAGTCGGCCTGCGACCCACACAACTCCTCCAAAGACTGGTAATGGATCTCTAGCAATCCACACTGCTCGAGGTTCGGCAACGTGATACGCCAACCGCGTTTGAGGTCGCGATACAGGCGGTAGCCGAGGACGGTTCTGAACGCGCTTTGGGTATCCTTAAGGGCCTGGAACCGCACCGCCGGATCCCTTGCATAGAGATCGATGGGCAATGCAAGCGCCTGGAAAACCCGCTCGGGCAGTTCATCGTGAGCAATCCCAGCTGATCCCGCCTTATCCACCGCTTTGTAAAGCGCGGCTCTCAACAGTCCAACCTCAATGAAGTCGTTGAAATGGCCGGCCTGGAGCGATGCGTCCTGACGGTTATCGGTAAAGCTCAGGAGTTTGCGCGCACGATCATGAAGTGACGCTTCATTCTTCAGGGATCGGATAGCCGACAGGCTGAGAATCGTGGTTGCTGTGGATCGACCCTCCGAGCTGAGCGATGCCAGCTTCGCGAAATCAGATTTTTGTCGTGCACCATAGGCAACCCCGCATGAAAGGCAAAACCGGAAAGGTGCCCCTATGAAGCTGACCTCGATGCCGCCTGAGGATTCGGTCCCGTCGCGAACTGCCCGAATTAACTCCGGAGCGTTCGCCCTCTGGCTCTTCTTGATCCGGCGCTGTCCCCGATGTTCTTCGACCCAGTCCTCGGGTAGCCGGTCCATGATCTCGTCCGGCGTCGCGGGCCATGGGTTGGTGGTGCTGAGATAGAGGTAGCCGGGAACAACATCGTCCGTACCCTCCTGGTCTTGCGGTTCCCGTGGCTCGAAGGCGCGATTGCCAGGACTATCGGCGTTCGTCGCCCTAACGCAATAGTACTCCTGGCCGCATTCGCGGCAAAATACCAAAGGCAGGAGAACGCGATCGCGATCGCCGGGCACATATTGTTGCCCGTTTACCGTGACGAACCTGTCCGCTTCGTTTTCGAGGGTGGCGTAAACGGTATCGCCCTTGCTTATGAATTGATGCAGACGGAACGCAAAAGGAGGGAATCCGTTTTCCGGGTTCTTGCCGGTTGAATACGAGCCCAGAAGCTGCCTTTCAAGGGCCTCGGCACAGCGCTCCGGCAAGAGACCCGTCTCGTCAGCAAGTCTCTCCGCCGCACCGTTGATGCCAGTTAGGCTCCTGGGAATGGCGCGAATGAGTCGGCCAGCCCCGGCCTCAGTCGTCAGGCCCAGCCTGTGTTCAATCCAGGATGAGAGCGGGTCGGATACGAAATCTTCGTACCGAGACGGCACAGGCGCATCCGACTCCGCGCGTTGGCGAAGCGCCGCCAGAAAAGCAGGATCGGCCAAGGGAATCGGCTTTGTCGCGGGCCGCAGCGTTTCGCCGATGACATCGTCCGGGAGCACGGTGGCTCCGAAGAATTTGGTGGCGATACCTGCAACCTCATGTTGCTGCTGGTCGAAGTTGCCACCGCTTGCCATGGTCGCGGATGTGCCCACGTACTGGAGGGATTCACCGCCCACCCGGTCGCGAAGCCTCCGGATGAGCAGGGCGACATCGGCACCTTGACGGCCTCGATACGTATGAAGCTCATCCATGACCAGGAACCGCAAACCGCGCGCCGCCTCGACCAGCTGCCTTTCGTCCGGCCGCGTCAGGATGAGCTCGGCCATGACGTAGTTAGTAATAAGGATGTCAGGCGGGTTCGCGATGATCGCCTTGCGCTGTTCGTCTTTTTCTTGACCCGTGTATTGGGCAAATCTCACCGGAGGTCGGCCTTCAGGGTATCCGTAGTGCAGGAATTTCTTCAGCTCTCCGAACTGGCTGTTGGCAAGTGCATTCATCGGGTAGATGATCAGAGCTTGAATACCGCCGCCAGAACCTCGCCGGAGAATTTGGTTGACGATCGGAACGATATAAGAAAGGCTCTTGCCGGATGCAGTTCCGGTGGTCAGGACGTAGTTGCGCCCCTGAACTGCCCTGCGAATCGCAGCGGATTGGTGGCGGTACAGTTGAAGTGGCCGGCCAGAATTGTTGCTTCCGGGCTCCTTGTCCTTGCGAAAAATCCTGCCACACTCCTCATGAAGGATGCCTTCTCCCACCAATCCGTCGATCGAATCTCCCGACTCGAAGGCCGGATTCAGTTGGATCAACGGATCTGGCCATAGCAGTCCCGAATCCAGTTCCTCCTGGACTCGGCGGTCGATCTGAGGGTCGCGAATCTTTATGAAGCTGCGGACGTAAGTCGAGTAGTCGCTGATCAACTGCCGCCGAATTTCGAAAGCGTCCATAGTGTTTGCTTTGCGAAGACGAGTCTATGGGCTTCAAGACGCTGCCACTCTGGCCGTTTTGATCGCCACATTGTACTTTAATGCATCTCACAGCCACATCGTGCGGTCGGGTTCTTAACGGACACGCCACTCCGTTGCGGGCGAACCTCGGCGGAAGCCCCCATAGGAGAGCTTTGCGCGCTTTTCTCGGCCGCTATGAGCTTGAGGAATCTGCACTCGGCAGTGCCAAAGAATCATTCCACGCTCAATATGCTCTCGGCGAGGGCTATCGCAGAGCAGCCGGATTGTCGTCTCCAGCCGACGCCCCCGCGAGCAAGGACGCGCTCGGTCTTTCCTGTCAAGTTCCCGCAGATGGTGTATTTGATCGACGCCAGTTCGCGGAAGATCAAAGCCGGTAGACAGATCATCCACTTTAAGCATACGGGGGCCTTGTTGGGGACGGGCAAGCCTGAGGGTGTCGCATTGGAGGCTACCCGCCAGATGCGCGGCCCTCGGAGCCGTGTCGGCGGTTCAGTTCGTCGAAGCGCAACAGCCGCCCAGCTTTATTCTGTTTGTCCTTTTTTTCGTGCGAAGTGAATGGAGGTGCGGAGACGAAAGGATGGAACGTGAATTAAAATCTCGATATTAGGTCGGAGATGGAGACACCAGCCGAAAACCTCGAGATCGTATGCCTTCTCGATGTCCTTGGATTCGAGAGCCGCCTTCAGGCACTCGGGCTCGAAGGCCTTCGTGCGAAGTATACGGAACTTATCGATTATGTGAAGCAGCAGAAGGGCGGCTTGGACGTCGTTCCCGGTCCAGACGGTCACATCGCTGTCGGATGGCTTGTCATTGGTAACGCGTATTTCAGCGATTCAATTCTTTTCTGGACGCGATATAGCGCGATGGCACTTTCCAGCTCACGCACTGCGTAGCAGAGGCAATTTGCTTCGGACTGGAAGCAGAGCTCCCGTTGCGCGGAGCCATTGCCGTAGGTGAGGCAATCTTGGACGAGAACAAAGGTGTCTTCCTCGGCCAGCCCCTTGTCGAGGTTGCACGTACGGAGCGATGTCAACGCTGGATTGGTGCGTCGTTTGGGCCCTCGTTTATGAAGGCGGATTTTAACCGAGGCTTCCACCTGCACACAATTCTGCCGTACAAGAGTCATTACAAAGACAGCGTCAGCGAGTATGCTACAGGGTTTACCGTCGATTGGCCGAGGCGATGGCGCGAGAGCAGGCGATCTGACCCGTGTCCAGCGCTGCGGCGCCTGGATACCAACCCAGGGTTCTCAGATTATTACGGGCGTTCGGAAGCGTTCGCTTCGTTTTCAGAAGAAACCCATGATTGGTTTAGGAAGCAGAAGCATTTGGCCTTTGGCTGATATCTAAGTTGCGTAGGGTCTGTTGCCTGAGCACGGCCGCGCGGGTGCCCGGACAACAGCCGACAAGCGGCGGCAGACCTCGCCAAAGAGTAGGTCATCCGAGTGGGATGCCAGAGGGGGTGATCGCCGCGCGCCGCCTGGATCGAAAGTTTCTTAGACCGCAGCAGTGAGAAAATGGGTCGGTGCCGATCCCGTGCCCTTGCACGTATTCCTGGGTACTCGTTGCAATGGCGGCCTCCGGCTTCCGTAGCGGGTCCAACCAGTACTTTGTGAGGGAACTCGGAAGATGTACGCAGACGCCCAAAGCTCTCTGACAGCAGGCGATCTAGTCCTCGGCAGTCAGCCCTCGGCGTGTATGACCTTCGCGATGCAATTCGATGACCGCGCTGTCGAAACGTTCTGTTTAGACACTCCTCGACCCCCAACGTCCTTCGCCGAACAAGAGCCACTTGTCGTGAGCCATCATAATTCATCCCATGGGCGCAGGATTTTCGGAACTCGATGTTGTGATCGCGACGCACCGGTGCATGGAAGCCGTTCTCCTGCTTGGTAAGCAAGTGCGTGGTGCTCAACCACCGGTCGCCTTGCGTACGGCCCTAATGAACACGGATTCGTTGAAAGCATACATCAGGTGCACTATCGTCTTTGCCCTCGTGAGTCCGACATAGAATAAGCGACGTTTTTCATCAAGTTTCTCCGGCGTGTTGTCGTACGTGCTCGGGAATAGCCCTTCTTCCAGACCGACAAGAAATACAGTCTCGAATTCCAGCCCTTTCGAGTTGTGCAGCGTCATGAGATTAATCTGCTCCGGGCTTCGGCCTTGGTTTCCGAAGATCTCGACTGTGTAGTCTCGTAGTGCGCCTTCCTCGGATGCTCCGAGTAACGCATCGAAATTCTCCTTCTCGTCGGCCAACCCCGGCTCTTCGTCAAACGCTGGGCGCAGCACTTCTTCATAAAGGAGCGCAAGCCATTTGCTGAGAGGAAGTTTACCGACGCGATGCCCAAAGAGAGCCGAGATCAGGCGTCTTCTTACTTCGAGGATTTCCGTTTCGCGCGTCAACGATCGCCGCATAGCGCGCCAAGACTTAAGGACCTGGCTCAGGCTTACGGTACCCGAACTCCAACCTCCTGAGCACCACCTGGCGGCATCCGTTAGCCATTCGGTAAGCCGCGAACGCTTGACCGGCGACCCGTTATCGACGCGAAAATACCGGAGGCCGAGCGCGTCGGCCGCTTCGGCCACGGCGTTCCCTTCATTAAGTGACCAGTACAGCACCGCAATATCACCATATTTCCAGGTGTCATTCGCTTCCAGCAACGCGGGGACTATGGTGCCGAGCGCGTAATCGGCCTGCCCACTAACATCCTTTTCCGTTTCGTAGATTAGAATGTCCCCCTGCCGACCATCATGTGATTTGAAGTCAGCAGGATCGGCCAGTAACGTCTTCGACGCGGCGATTATCCTGTCCGCGCACCTGTAGTTCAGCTTCAGCTCAACATCCTCGACGTCCGGCAATGCCGCGAGCCTGCGTAGCAAAATGGGCTGCGCGCCCGTAAAGCCGTAAATCGATTGGTCAGGATCTCCGACCGCGATGATGCGCACTCCGGCCTTCTCCTTCAGCCCGAGCACTATCCGGTGGAGAGGCACGCCGAGGTCCTGATACTCGTCGATCACTAGAATGGGATATTTCGCCCGGATGCAACTTCGCACCCATCCATGCTTTTCGATCAGTTGGAGGCCCGCGAGCACCAGTCCGTCAAAGTCGATCAGGCCGTGCTTCAATAGCTGTGCTTCATACGCTTCGACCACCTCCGTTTCACGTCCGGGCCAGTTTTTCCACTGCGAGCTGCCGCGGTCCGGGATCGTGCGCCGGAGTTTGTCAAACTCGGCCCGATACCACTTGGGAGGCTGGCCGCCGAGCGTTTGGCCGTAGGCCTTGGCGAAAAGCTCGCGTGATTTCGAAGGAGAGGCCACCACCAGCGGGTCCGCGACATCCATCCCCGCCAGTCTCGCGAACGGAAGGACGAGTTCCGTAAGGCAGAATGAGTGCACGGTGGAGGTCAGAAGGCGCTCATCGTCCGCTACCCCGAGCTTCTGAAGACGCCTGAAGAGCTCACCTACACAGGCATTGCTATAAGTGATGCACGCAAGCCGTCTCGGGAGCCGCACGTCCTCATCGAGAAGCCTTGCAATCTTTAGCGTGATGACCTTCGTCTTTCCGCTTCCCGGACCTGCGAGGACGACGCAATGGCCTTTGGATTCGTACGCCTGCCACTGTTCATCGTTCTTTCGAAGCTCCTCCGCGGCCCCAATATAGGGAGCGTTCATGCCAGCTTCACCTTAATGTAGTCCAGAGCTGCTGTGATGTAAGGCGGCGAGACATCAACGCCCTGTTCGAGGAAAATGGACGCCAGGCGTTGCGCCAGGCGGCCCTTACCTATTGAATCAATATCCTTAAGAAACTGTGCGGCATCGAGGGACTCAGGATCTGTTGAAAGCTCTTCGAATCGCGCGTGCATCTTCTTGTTGTTTGTCAGCCCCTTGATCGCTTCGGCGAACTCGTCCTCGTTCCCGGCCTTGAACAGATCGAGCTCGAAGGTGAAAGTATTGAGGAAGACCCCGGAATTCTCAGCGCGCCCAAGAACCTCCTTGAACGTCAACTTGTGCCATTGTTCCGGCGTCATCATCTCGCGCATTATCTGATTCACGACGCGGTTTTCGCCATAGCTGCTGCCATCGCCGCCCTCGTCCGGATCGGCATCTTCCTGGCTTGTCACCTCGCCTTTCGGATCGAAGTCTGTCAGGACCGCGAAGGGAATATCGAGCCCATTTGGACCGAGCAGCCGAACGTACGGAGCAAAATTTGTTCCACCGATCGCGCAGACGCTGATACCGAGCGCATCGAAGTCAAATTCTTGGTGGTAGAGCCTTGCGAGAGCGGGCAACAGAAACTTCTCGGACTCCCCTTCGACGAGTACGACGGCCCTTGCAAAGAACAACTCGCCGCGGGTTACATCGATGTAGCGCTCCAGGTCGAGCCGTTCCTGTTCCTCAAGTTTCAGCGTGCGGAGCGACCGGCCGACGGTGTGATGTTCTCCTGGAACCTGCCGCAGCACGACAATATTCGAAAGTGGCGCCACGCTCGCGACATTCGGGGAGTGTGTCGTCAGAAGGATGCTGCGCACCTCCGCCGTCTTCTCCGCATCATCGCGCTTCCTGAGGTAGTTGCGGTAGATGAGGCGCTGAAGATGAGGGTGGAGGTGCGCCTCCGGTTCCTCGATCGCGAGAAAAGTGTGTTGCCGCTCACCCTCGTCCACCAGATATTGCTGTTCGAGCTGCTTCAGGGCTAGATAGAGAACGTTTGCCGAACCGAGGCTTGCCTCAGAGACGCCCCGCTTCCCGCCGTCGATCATGAGTTGCAGAGCGCGAATAAGCCGGTCGGCTTCAGCGGGAGCGAACCCGAGCGCTGTCTCAACGGCGTGTTTGGAGCCCACCATCGTGGTCAACTGATTATTGACTTCATCTACGACCGATGTCAGCTCGGGCAGTTCAGCAATTTTGGATGTCGTTTGGTGCACCTCCCCCGCGATTTCCTCGAGTGCGTCACGGTCAACTGTCCTCGACGCGCGATCGAGCAGTGGGCGTAGCGGAGACCGGGACCATCTCGCGAGATCCGATTCTGCATCACGCAGGGCAGGAAAAAGATCGAGCGGCATCCAGCGTCGCAGATCGTAACCCACGGTATTATCCAGCCGATTGCCGCCGAAGATAAGAAATTGATAGTCTGATTCGCTGCGGGGCGCTTCCTTCAGCCCTGTGGCGGGCTGGTAACGGTAAGTAATCCGCGCGACCATGGGGTCGGGTTTCACAAGATGGTCGGCAAGCACGGCGAGGAGATTTTCGCTCTTCTCGAATCCACGGAATTCGATCGAGATCTCGATAGCGTTGTCCAGGCCGAGGGGACGCGGCAGTCCGTCCCAGAAATCCTCCAGTCTCAGCCTACGCATGGAATCGGGCATCGCCGGGTCCAGAATAAGGCGCAGCGCGAACAGCAGATTAGTCTTACCAACCTTGTTTTCACCCAGGAAAACGGCGTGCTGCCCCAGTTTTACGTCCAGTGCCTTGAAATTCCGGAAATTTCGGATCGTAACTCTACTGATTTGCATAGCGTTTGTGGCCTCGCACCCGAAGCCCTGTGTCAGCTTTACATGATGGCTATCAGAACCGCTCCTGGATTCGCTCTTCGAGCCATCTCGTGAGGCGGCCACGAGTCTGGTGATCCAATGCCGCGGCTCGTTCCGGGTCCACGAAATCAGGAAGGCGGTCCATGTTGCTTCTGACGTCATACCATTTAGCGGGCGTGCCGGCCATCAGCTCTGCGTGCCCTTCCGGATCGACAGAAGCGTCAAAAATGTAGCGAAAGCTCAGGTCATCATACGTCTTGAGGGTTTTCGGATCACGGTCCTTCTGGAAGAACACGGACGGAATCAGATGATCGGTATGAAAATAGCCGGCGTAGTGATCTGGCGAATAGGCGCTGAATTCTGATGTGCTGCGCAACGGTGCCGGATCGTCGGGCTGTCTGGGCACGAGATAAGTGGCCGGGCAGTGGTGATACTTCGTTTTGCCATCCGATGGGTCCTTGCGCGCGTTAGCGATCGTTCGCATCGCCTGTTCGAGCGCCGCGGTACAGACAGCCTGATCGAGTTGCGTCTTCTTCGCCCGTGAATACATGAAATGGCCAAGGGCATTCGACGTGATCATGATGCCGCCGGGGGTCCTATGGTCATGCCACCATCGACCGTCACCCTGGGCGCAAAAAGTATTTGGAAGCGTCGAGAACCTAAGGACAGCGTTATCAGGCCGACGGAGAAATACATACTCACGCTCCGCATGGAAGCTATCATCGGCAACAGTGATCTGCATGTAAAGCTCCATCAAGCGGCGGCAGATCTCTTTTAATGTTTCGTTCGGTTCACGGGTGACCAAATGTGGGCTGGCGAGGAGGATTACGAACGAAGAGGTTGAGCCCTCAAGAGCCAGCCGTTTCCAGACTTGTCGATGGTCTTGAAGCGTATCCATTACGTCCGGATCTCCTCGTCGCATGCGGAGGATCTCATGGTCTTCAAGAAGACAAATATAAATGTTCTTATTGGTCGCTGCAGTTTTGCCGAACACACACGGCTGATTCTTTTCGAACCACGAGCGATACGCCTTGATCTTTGCCTGCCGATCGTATCGGGGGTTGAACAGGACTGCATGGACGGCCTCAATATCAGGTGAAAAAGGTCGGCGGGATCGCATGCCGTCCGTTACGCCGTGGAGGCGCATATTGAGGAGGAGTTCCGCCAGGTGCACGCTTGGCTTTGGCATATTTTTGAATCAGTTCATTCTAGTGGAGTTCCTGCAGCCTCAACCACAGGCCGCGACGTTATCACGGAGAGACGGTCTGCTCCTGATCGCCGGACGAAGTCGTCAGCCGCGGCGAGAACATTTGCGACAGGTTGCGCCAAATCTGGGGACAGGCCGGGCTGAACCACAACGAGCTCGTACGTAAAACCGATTCTGTGTCCGTCGGCAAAAAGTTGGTCGAGAACCTGTTCGCTGCCCTTGATACATCGTGACCCGCCATCGAGACGATGGTGCAGCTTTTGCGCCAGCGCTTCGGGGTTGTTGATATAAACGACCGACTTGATGATCTGGCCACAGACCTCATATACGTCACCGACGCGCTGTCCTGGATTCGGTTCGCTGGAGCCCTTGACGTGGTAAAAGGCAAAACTCGTCTTGCCGTTCCGGTGCCCGGCTACGATAATGTCAGCCACTTCACCGGTGCGATGATCATAAAGGATTACGGTGGCTTCTGGGGTGTTGAGGCTTTGAAGAAGATGCTCGTGGATAGACCGGTCGGGGTGGGGTTGGCCGTCATTCCAGAATTCGCGCCTGATATTCACCCCGGCCCAGTCCCAAGCGTAGAGGCGAGCGACATCGAATGGCTGAAAAGTGCTGGGGTCTGTGCGGAAGATTTCCGCTCCCCGCAGGTTGGTAAAGTCGGCGCTGTATATTGTCGGCGGATAGTTGTTCACATATTGCAACAACGTGAGTGACTCCGGGCCGTCCCGAATGGCCACGTTCTGTGCCCTATCGTCACCGGCTTCGAAGAATCGATCGCCAGTCAACGAGTAGTCGATCGCGCAATTGAAGTCGTCGGTCTCTACGCTGAGACGCACGCGATCGGGAGTCGATTCCAGAGCGTCTACATTGAGGGCGACGTCGGTAAGCAGCACTTCGTGGTTTTGATCCTCCGTTGTGTAGACAAGAGCGGGCGTGTTTCGATAGATTGCGGTGTCCCACTCTGCTGCAATGAGATTCGGCGGAAACGCGCGTAGCTCTTCTCCAACCGAGAGAAAGCTGATACCCTCGTGCGCGGGCACAGGAGCGTCACTGCCCAGATTAGCCGCCGCGGCTCGACACCATGCGATGAGATGTGGGATTTGACCGTTTCGTTGGCTCCACACCTTCGACGCGCTGCTGTAGCCAATGGTGATGTCCTCACCGCCCGATTTGCCTTTGCCGTAGACATGGCCGCGATGGAAGATTCGCCCGTCGCTCTTCGCGACCGCGAGATGGGCTCTGGGGCCAGCGATATTGCGGTAGGATTCCGTGTTGCTCGTGTGTAGTCGGTTCTTCATTCCAAGGCTGAAGAACACCGCATCATCCAGACCGCGGAGAACTCGATTGATCTTCCAGAGCGGCAGGATTTTGTGCGGCCCGAACTGCTCTCCAATGGCCTCATAGAGAGCATCGCTACGCCGTGATGCGCAGATGAACAGCAGATTCGTTTCGGGATCGAGGTAGATAACAAAGAGCTCGTATTCCGAACGGTTGAAAAGGTCCAGGTCGGTCCAACGTGGCCGTTGCTGCTCGTTTCCAATCACAACAATAGCTGACAAGTCGGGTGCATTCTGTTGAAAGGCGATTCTGAATGGCGGCGGGAGGTCGGCCAGCTCCGGCATGTCAATGGCCTCGGCAAGTTGATAGATCTTGACGTGGAAATACGGCCAGAGGGCATACAGAGAAAGGTCCTCCGTGTTAACGTCGGTATGGATCGGAGGAGCAAATCGTCCGAGCGTGGCGCGAACGTTAGCTTCTTCAGTTTGCCGACGCTCCGTTAGATCAACGATGAGTTCCTCCCAGACAGCGTTCTCACGGTAAAGGCGTTGAGTCTCCGTTTTGATTTCCTCAGGCACGGCAACAAATTTCGCGTCGCCAATGCGTTCGGCATTGGTCCGGGCGAATCTGCCGATAAACTGGAGTGTCGTCTCTAACGATTTGTGGGGGACATGAATCGCGGCGATCTTGAGCTGGGGAAAATCGAATCCTTCGCTCATCATGTCCACGCAGACGATACCGTCAAGGTTCTGTTCTCTCAGTCGTTGAAGGGCACGCTGAATCGTTTTGTACGTCAGCCCGCTGTGGACCACTTGCAGGCGAAGATTGGTGTGTTGAGCGTACAGTTCCTTCAATTCATCCGCGCGACGCTTTCGATCCGTGCGGACCATCAACGCGTGTTGAAGGCCGGCAGCGCGGTCTTCGGTAAATACTCGATTCGCCGCACGGGCGATCGCGAGATCGTTGGACTCTCCCCGGTCAGGTTGAGCGGGGACAAATTGAACCCTGCCGAAGATCTTGTCCTCGTATGCCTGTCTCAGGGGGTACGAGTAAACGAAGGTCCCCTTGATTTCCTTGTAGTCGCGACGGTATGGCGTCGCCGTGAAAAGGGCTTTGGCAGCAGTGGGGAAGGAATCCATCAAGCGCGACCACGTGTCGGCTGGCGCGTGGTGAGCCTCGTCGACGAGCAATAGGTCGAACAGATCGGCAGGCGGAGGCGGTATGGGCTCAAGAAACGGACTGACACCATTGGGTGTGGCGACGACAATATCGAAATGACGGAGCACCTCCCAACCCTGCTGGTCTTCCACGCGGTGCAAGAGTTCGTGGCAATGGGGAGAGGCGACATCCTGTGCCAAGGCGCCGACAATACGCGCGGTTTTCATAACGGCGATTTCTTCGGCGATCTGATTCCGAACCAACCGGCTTGGCGTAACCACGAGTACGCGATGTGCGCGGAGAATATATGGCACCAGAGTCAAGACGAGAGTCTTGCCAGCGCCCGTCGGGAGCGAGACCAGGGCGGAATCGGTTCGAATCGTGAAGTGCGAACTGATCGCGTGCAGTGCGCCGATTTGGGCCTTACGGAGGCCCGCTACAGTGTCGGTGCCGATGGGATAACGGATGGCGCCGTAATTCTCCGAAAAATATGGCATAAACCATTGCCGTTTTGTAGTTTAGCGCACAAAAACATTCTTGGCAGCGAATGTAGTTTTGCGCTTTAAATGACATCCCGGAATGAATCAAAGGCCAGCCTAAAGCGGTGGCTTTCAAGAATCCCCTTAGCACTATCGGCTTCGGCTACGCTGACTACCCCAGCTCGTATCCAGAGGACGTAAAGTCCGACAGTGTTGAGAATCCGATCATCACCAAGGCGCTTGCGCGCTTCTCGAAGAAAAAGCCGTTTCTCGTCACAAGCGACGAGCCAACTACGTACCTCTGCAACGGCCAGACATGCCGCTTCGCCCGCGCCAAGGCTTTGCGTAAGCTCCGCAAACGTCGCGAGTTCCTCAGGTGATGAAATTGAGTGCCTGCGCAATGCTCCCTCAGCGATCGCCTCCCCGAGCACGCGCTGCTGATCCGGGTCCGTAACCTCGGCAATGACTTCGTCAAGAACCAAGAATTCAAATGTCGCCGTTCTTCCGAGGAGAAGCAAATGGCCGGAATGACAGAGGTTAATGATAACGCTCGTGTCAGCGATAACGATCGAAGTAGGGTTATGAGGAAGCACGGCTTAAGCCGAAGGAGGAATCAAGACTCCGCTGGGTTCGTCATGAAATAGCCCGAGACCCTCAATGACCCGCTCGACTTCCCTCTCGCCGACACCAAGCTTGTGGGCGATCTCGATTAATTTTCGCCGGCTGATCTTCTCCCGACGGTAGGCCTCCAAAGCAAGGATCAGGTATCGTCGATAGAAAGCAGTGACATTCTCCTCCTCGGAAACTTCACTTAGGCCCAAAAGAGCAGCCAGTTGCTTGCTCAGGCCCTCGCTGTCCATCTGTTTCATTTGCTCGAATTGCTTGTCCGTGATCAATCGGAGGTTCATAAGACGATACAGTGCGGAGAGCATGCTGACGCCGAAGTGATGCGCGAACTTCACCGCATCGTAGATCTGAAGGTCCTGACTGCCGCCCGCCGTTCGAGTGTCAACCGGGACGACACCGCTTTCGTCGAAAACCTCCGCGTGGAGTCTGCTGGCACTACCTTTGCCGAGGGTGGCGACGAACTGCCGGACACCCTCTTCAGGCATGAGGAAGTTCGCGGCGAACACGTTTGCACGAACCTCAAGCAGATCGGTGCGCTCTGATTCGCGGCTGACGTGTCCCATTTGAGCGCGATCCAGAAGCAGATGCGCGTATTCGTGGCACCACGAGAACCGCTGCCTGACGGCCGGGTGAGCGCGATTGATCACTACGAACAGGCCGACGCTCGAATCGCTGATCATGAGCCCCGATACTGCGGACGGCATCGGAATGAGACCGGTGCGGATACCTTGAGCCTCCAGAAGTGCCGGCGCATCCCCGAGTGGACCGAATCCCAAGCCGAGGCGGCGTCGTTCTTCAACTGCTGCATGGGTGCCGCTCTGAATCGCGTCCCATTTGGATGCCAGAGTGACCGAGGGATATGACGGCACACTCGCGGTGCTCCGGCTGATGCCGAGCAGGGTCTCAAGATCCCGGAGTTGATGGCCTAACGCAATGCAATCCCTAAGTGCAGCTCTGACCCCATCTTCCTCTCCATCTTCAGCACGGAGTAAGACTGAGGTCAGGCTGTCTGCGTTAAACGTGGAAGCAACGAACTCGCGAATGTCGCGAGCATAGAGATAGGACAATCTGGCCAGTTCTAGCCCGGAAACGGACCGATTTCCCAGCTCGATCTGCGCGACAGTAGCGCGCGCAATCCCCATCTCCTGCGCGACATCGTCTTGCGTCAATCCACAGCATTCCCTGGCCTGCCGGAGGCGTCTTCCGAGTTCTGCCTGATCTATGGACATTGGCGTATTCTCCCTCAGCACACGAATGGCAAGCAACGAGGCGTGGCGGAGTCGAGAACAACGTGAGTGAGGTATCCGGCACCGATGCCCGCCAGAAAACCTGACAGCAACCGAAAGACCCATTCCGCGCAAGCGTGCCACGCGGAGGTGGCGAAGTCCGTCGATCTGGCGCGCCAATAGGCGTTTTGGTCGGCGAGGTGGCGAAAGTGATTCTGCCAATCGTCTATACCTTGATTCCAGACGACGGTACCGGCGATGACCGGACAGAAGCCATGTGCAAATGCGCGATGACTGTGGTGCAACGGCGGATCGATAGAATCTGGCAGGATTCCGCCCAGGTAACCGCCAAACGCGCCTCCGGCGGTCTCGAGAATTCTCGCTAAGCCATTTTGATCGTGTGCCTTATAGAAGGCATATCCAGCGCCAGCAGGGGTGGAAGTTGCGATATGGACAGGACGGTTCGGCATTAAGGGCCTCCTGATATAACATAACACACTATGGCAAAATTTGGAATGTATGATAGAATTTAAGAGTGGTAGGAGGTTTACCCTAGAGTGCTACTTGTTGAACCTGATCGTCAGAGCGTACCGACCAGCCGGGTGCAATGGTTGGATCGCCACCTTACCCGCATCTGCACGCTGTCGGAGCTGACGCCCACCGAATTCCGAAATGCGGAGGAAAAATACCGGGCCGTTGGTCGCTGGCTTGCCGCCCCAGGCAGTTCACTCGCGATTTTTAATCCCGACGTCTATCCCCAGGGATCGATGCTGACCGGTACCACGGTGCGGCCCTACGGACGGAGCGAGTACGATCTCGATCTCGTTTGTCAGCTTCACTGGTGCGCACATCAGCCGCCATTGACGATCTACGACCGGGTACATGGCCGCATGGCGGCTAACGAAACCTACCAGGCGATCCTGGAGATGCTGAAGCGATGCCTGAGACTGAATTACGCCGGCTCGTTCCACCTGGACGTCCTGCCCGCGTGCCCGAATGACCAGATCGGCAACGGTTCCATTATCGTGCCTGACCGGAAGCTCGAATGCTGGAAGGACAGCAACCCCAAAGGGTTTGCCGCGTGGTTCCTTACCCAGTGTCAAATCCGGGATGCAGTGGCGGAAGCAGACCGGGTGTTTAAAGCGTCAGTGGAGCCGCTGCCCTCGCCGGTTCCGTCTGAATACAAATATCCGCTGCAGCGGATTGTTCAGCTGATGAAGCGCCACCGCGATATCTTCTTCCACGGTGGACGCGATATCGCCCGCTCAGTCATTCTCACGACGCTGGCTGGCAGTTTCTATAAGGGGCAGCGGTCCCTGAGCCTCGCGCTGGAGAGCGTACTCGACGGTATTCACACCGCGGTCGCAGCGATTCCGCAAGTGCCCAGAATTCCGAATCCGGTTCACCCTGATGAGAACTTCGCGGATACGTGGGACCAGGCGAAGTACGAGCAATTTAAATCGTACATCGAGAATTTCCGACGTGGCCTGAAGGCGGCCATGTATCCGACTGTACTGACCGAGCGCCAAGGTCTTGAGAAATCAGCTGAACCCCTGAACGATCTGTTCGGTGCAGATCGGGTTAAGGATGCAATCCGGGCCGAAGCAGCGGAAATTAATGAGCGGCGCGATAGCGGCAAGCTTGGCGTGGCTGCCGGAGGTTTTCTTACCGGAATCTCTAAAACCGGGGCGATTCCAGTTCCGCGCAACCAGTTCTTTGGCAGATGAACCGAATCAAAACACTCGGAATTCGGGAACAAGCCGCGTGGATGCGCAGCCGCAATCCGCAGTTCCGCTGCGAGATCACCGAAGGCCTGCTCACCTGCCGCGGGCCTCTCAAACCCGGCCCGATGAACGCCACTTATCACGTAGTGATTCAATACAGGGTAGGCACTTGGCCCAGGGTGCTTTTGCCAGGCGACCAAATACGACCGCTCGAGACCGGCGGCAAGATTCCGCATACCTACGGCCCGGGCAAGCCGTGTCTGTTTTATCCCAGTCGCGCTTCCTGGCGGTCGGATATGAAGTTGTCGCACACGATCGTCCCCTGGCTGTCACTGTGGCTGACGTTCTATGAGATGTGGCGGGTTACGGGCGAATGGTACGGCGGAGGAATCTCTCACGGGCAGATGGAGGAATTTGAACCGGCAGCGTGATCGCAAGCCGCCTGGCACCTGTCGCGCACATATGTCTATCAGCTACATTCCGGAAACGGTGAAGATACGGCTTTGGGGCAAGGCCGGCGGCCGCTGTCAGTACGACGGATGCAATGAGCCGCTTTGGCTGGACACCTTGACCCAAGCCGAGTTCAATGTAGCCTACATCGCCCACATCATTGCTGACAAGCCTGCTGGCCCACGCGGGCATCCGACACTATCGGCAGATCTGAAATCGGACATCTCGAATCTGATGTTGCTCTGCGATGCCCATCACCGGTTGATTGACGTGTCAGACATCGAGGGCCATCCGGTCGAACGGCTCCGCGCGATGAAGGATCGGCACGAGCAGAGAATCCAGCTCGTCACCGCCCTGGGACCTGATCGCCAGAGTCACGTAGTTCTTTACGGCGCCAATATCGGGCCGCATGCCGCGCCTCTTTCTCTGAAAAAAGCGACACAGGCGATGGTCCCGGATCGCTACCCAGCCGAGCCCCAAGCTATTACGCTCGGGTTGCTCAACAGTGCATTGCAGGATCGGAACGCCGCCTACTGGACGGCTGAGTCGGCTCAGTTGAGCAGCTTGGTTTCGCAGCAGGTAAAACCGCGGCTGGCGCAAGGAAGGGTTGAGCATCTGTCCGTCTTTGCCCTCGCACCGCAACCGCTTCTGATGTTGCTGGGGTATCTGATCTGCGATATTCCCGCCGCCGAGATTTATCAACTTCACCGGGAACCTCCGGACTGGCGTTGGCAGGAAGATCCGAATGGATTCGACTACTTGATTACGGCACCAGCGCGAACGGACGGTCCGGCGGCGCTCGTGTTTTCATTAAGTGCAACCATCAAGGACGAGCGTATAGAGGCATGCCTTCCCGGCGCGAGCATCTGGAGATTTTGTTCACCCGCCCCGAACAACGATTTTCTGAAGGGCCGTGGTCAGGCACGCCTTTTCCGGCAGGAGGCACGGCGCCTTCTCGACCGAATTAAGGTTGCGCACGGTGAGAAAGCAACCCTGCACGTGTTTCCCGCAATGCCGGTGGCGCTCGCGGTAGACTTCGGCCGGATTATCATGCCGAAGGCCGACATGAGGTTGCAGATCTACGATCAGCACCAGTCGCTTGGCGGATTTGTGCCAGCGTTGGCCCTGCCCCAGGCTTAGGGTCGGAAGTATCCCGAATGGCTGCGTGTCCGAATCCTTGTGGTTTCCGAAGGCCTTTGCCCAGACCAATCCCATAACGTGTTAGGCTGGCACGAATATGGCTGGGCGTTTGGAATTCTATTGGTACGAAACGAAGCCTGGCGAGGTGGCGGGCGCAGCCTGGGGTCAGCTGCAAAAGCTGTTATGTGAGCGCGGTTGTATCCTTGTGGAAACCTGGGAATTGCCCGCGTTTCAGAGAGTGGGCGCGTGACATCCTGCAGTCCGCAGAATGGCAGAAGCTTTCCGGGGCAGGTTACCAGCTCATACTGTGGCATCGTGCCGTCATCGAAGGCGTATACAGGTCCAGATTGCGCATCTCAACCGAGTATCAAACGGCTAGATGAGGCCACGTCGCATGGCGTGCATTACAGCTTCCAGGCGGTTGTGAGTACGAAGCTTCTCGTTGATGCTGTGTAGATGATTCCGCAAGGTTGGAAGTGTGATGCCCAATTCGCGGGCGATCTCTGAAGAGTTTTTGGCTTTCGCGAATAAACGAAGGATTCGCTGCTCTTGTTCGGAGAGTGGCGAGATGGGCGCAACGCGGGGGTTCTGGTCGGCGGCGGACACCATTTCCTTGGAAATCTCGAGCATCTTGGCAAGCAGTTCTTCGCTTCTCTTGCGACACGAGATATCTCGAGCCAAGTGGACGATCAGGTGGCGGTTGCGGCGTGGTTCGTCAAACACGAGGGTGGAAACGTTGACCCACAGCCTCTCGCCGGACTTTTTTTTGGTCTCGAGGTCAAAATCGGGAATTTCCATTTTCTGCGCAGCACATTGTTGGACGCTGCAATCGCCGATACAGACTCGTGTTCCCAGGGTGCCGTGACCGTCCAGAACTTCATAGCACGCCCGGTTGAGCACTTCCGCCGCTGGGTATCCAAAGAGCCGCTCGGCAGCGTGGTTCCACGAGCAAATCTGACCTTCTCTCGTCACCACGAACGCTGCGTCCGCCGTTCTCTCCAGGAATGCAAACAGTTCTGCTTCCAGCATTCCGGCCTTCCCGCACCAATATCAAGCGCCCCATCTTTAGTATGCCTCAATGCGCTGGAGCTTTCCGGTAGTGATCCTGATTAATCTGCGCGAACTGGCTCCATTGGGTGGGCAGGTCATCAAGTGCAAAGATCGCGGGGACCGGGCAAACCGGCACACAGGCGCCACAATCGATGCACTCCTGGGGATCGATGTATAGTTGTGGCGCGTTGTCAAAATCGCTCTCGTCCTTCTTTGGATGAATGCAATCCACCGGGCAGGCATCCACGCATGCAGTGTCTTTTACGCCGATGCATGGCTCGGCGATCACATAGGCCATCGTTTTTCCCCCTGTTTCAGCGTGGCTCCGCCCGGCCGTCGCCACAAGGACTTTTGTCACAATGTGGGACGGATCAACAGCACAACAGAATCGGGTGATATGCGCAAGTTCAGAACACTCGTGGCAATTAGCACATTGGGCGCTTTCGCCAGTCACCCTGGGAGTCAGCGTTAGGCCCGATCCCCGCTGACATGGGACCGGGGTCACGAGCCCCATTGTGATGCAGCACCTGTGGGGTGCCGTGGCTTAAGTCCTATCCGCCGGTATTAGTCGGCGTCATCCTCAAAATATGAAGCAACTGGACATCAACACATTTCACGATTTCCGCGACGAAGAGATCTCGCGCCGGATCCTGATGGAGGATCCGGTCATGCGTGTAGTGCTCGTCTCGCTGCGCGCCGGGCAGAGCCTGACTGAGCATGCGGCAAACGGGCTGGTGACCGTCTATTCCGTCGGTGGGCGCGTTCTCTTCTATGAGGGTGCCGAGTGCTCCAACATGGTTCCGGGCACACTGATCCGCCTGGAGCCCGGCCGCCCACACCGACTGCACGCGAAGGAGGATTCGCGCCTGTTGGTTACCTTGATCAAGCCGAGCGACGCCGCCGCCTGGAACGCCCTGGATCCCAGGGGCAGGACGCTGGATCTCCGCCCAACCCCTCGCGAACGACGTCACAGCACCGTGGTCTATGCTTTCGATACTCTGGGGGTGGGCGAGTCGTTCCTTCTAGTCAACGACCACGATCCGCAACCTCTGCACGCACAGATGGAGCAACTACGCCAAGGCGAACTGGCTTGGGAATACGAGGTTCAAGGTCTTTACGAATTCCGTATCAAGGTCTCGCGGATTGTGCGTTCGGCGGTGCAGCTTCAGGAGACGGTGCTGGCCAGTAGTAGACATTGACCCCGGGACCATCTCCGGAGTTGACCGGCTACCTGGCTGCGATCTTCTTCGCAACGGTGTTCATGTTCTTGCTGCACCTGGTAGAGTGGCGGACAGCGTCCGCCATCACGGAGCGGCTCCACTCCGAATCCAAGCCTGTCGCCGAAGGACGTAGACTGCGCCGGGCGATCAGGTTGAAGGACTGTACTACTTCTTGATCCTCCCTTATGTATAGCAACGTTCGATACTTTACTCGGGCAGTTTTTGGCTGTTGCAGCCAGCTACCATGGGGAGGTCTGGCCTTCGGTGAAGGATCAGGCCTCTTCGACAAGTGGGCCGTCGGCGCCGCCGCAGCCTCGAACGGTAGCACGGTCATCGCCATGTGGGCATCGCTGTTTTGGATATCGTGGAGATGTTGCTGCTGGGACAGTCACAAATGGGCGTTCCCGCTCATGGGCGTCAGCGCGTGGGGTGGAAGTCACGGGCCTCATCCTGTAGGCGATCGATCTCTGGCGCGCAATGGGCAGGCGGCCCGATACGGCTATGACTTCCGGCCGCCTGGCGAATCGGTCCGCGGAGCAAAGTTCTCGAGGTAATCGGGAACTATCCGGAAAGTGTCGCCCTGTTTCGGCAGTTTGGCTTCAGCATGATCGAAAATCCGATGGCCCGACGGACATTCGCACGCTCTATAAGCCTGGAGCGGGCATGCCGCCTCAAGCATGTCGACTTTGCGGCTTTCGAAGCCGCTCTAAACAAGCTCGTCGGAAAAAGTTGTGGCTGCCCGAACAACCTGATTCAACTTGCCGGGCCGTTGTGACCGTGACTTCAGTCACTGGCAGCGCTCCCGGAGCGCTCTACCCTGGAATTAGGGAGAAACCCATGGCGACATCCACCCAGAGTCTGCAACCTATTGATAACGTGATTGTTCCGCATCCGGTCACGCTGGAGCTCTATCGCAAGATGCTGACCGTCTACTATGTCGAAGAGCGGATGAAGACTTTTGTGCGCCAGGGTAAGTGCGGCTTCCAGGCCTCCACGCGCGGCCACGAAAAGCTCCAGATCGGCATGACGATGTTGCTGAAGCCGGGGCACGACTGGTTCTTTACCTACTACCGCTCGAAAGCTGTCGCCGTGGGTCTGGGCATGCCCATCAGGGACATCTTCCTCGGCATGCTGGGGCGAGAAGGCGATCCGAATTCTAACGGCCGCAACATGCCGGAGCAGTGGTCATCCCGCAAGCTTCGGCTGGTGTCGCAAACGGCGGTGACTGGGACTCAATATCTCAGCGCCGTAGGTATGGCGCGGGCCATCAAAATGAACGGCGGCGACGAGGTCGTCCACGTCTCTTCCGGTGAAGGCGCCACCAGTGAAGGCGAGTTCTTCGAAGCGCTGAACTGGGCTTCGCGCGAAAAGCTGCCAGTCCTGTTCACCGTTCAGAACAACGGTTACGCGATTAGCGTGCCCCAAACCAGCCAGACAGGCTCCGAGGTGCATCGCATCGCCCAAGGTTTTGGCATGCCGGCGTTCCAGTTGGACGGCACTTGGTTTGAGCAGCTCTACGAAACGCTGCCGCCCGTAATCGACGCGATGCGCCACGGGGCGGGGCCTGCCCTGCTCGAAGCGAAAGTGGTGCGGCTCGATCCCCACTCCTCTTCCGACGACCAGCGCAAGTATCGTGGTGAAACCGAGTTGCAGGCGATCACTGGTCGGGATCCGATCCTCCAGACCGAACGGTACCTGTTGCGCAACGGTGTGGTCACAGATGCAGGAGTCGCGTCGCTGCGGGCGGAACTCAAGGCCGAGGTGGATCGCGCCGCGGATGAAGCGGATCGCTATCCGCAGCCCGATGAATCCACCGTCATGACCCACATCTATTCCGATGACCCGGCGCTGCTGGGAACGCCTCGGCAACCGCGATACATCTCCGGCCAGGAAGTTACGATGATTGACGCCATCAACCACGGCCTGCGGGAGGAAATGGAGCGCAATTCGAAGATCGTGATGTGGGGCGAAGATGTGGCCGATCCCAAGGGCGGAGTTTTTGGCGTGACGCGCGGCTTGAGCAGCGCCTTTCCGGGTCGTGTTTCAAACTCGCCGCTGGCCGAAGCCAGCATCGCGGGCGTAGCCGCAGGGATGGCAATTGGCGGCTATAAGCCGATTGTCGAGATGCAGTTTGGTGACTACCTCTGGCCCGCAGCTTTACAGTTGCGCGACGAGATTCCCACCGTCCGGTGGCGCAGCCAGGGCCAATGGGAATGCCCGGTGGTCGTGCGAATCGCAGTGGGTGGTTACATAAAGGGCGGTCCTTGGCATTCCGCGAACGTAGAAGCATTCTTCGCGCACATTCCTGGCTGGTACGTCGTGTATCCGAGTTGCGCGGAAGACGCGAAAGGCCTGATCAAAGCTGCCGCGCGCTCCAAGGATCCCGTAATCTTCCTGGAACATAAGGGGCTCTACCGGCGCGTCCAGGCCAAGACTCCCGAACCGGATGCCGACTACATCGTGCCGTTCGGCAAAGGTGCAATTCGTCGCGAAGGCAAGGACCTGACCGTCGTGACGTGGGGCAGCACGGTCTACATGGCGCTCGAATTGGCGCGCCAGATGGAGAAGGATGGCGTATCGCTGGAAGTCATTGACCTGCGCTCCATCGTGCCTTTGGACGAAGACTTGATCTACCAGAGCGTTCGTAAGACCAGCCGTGTCATGATCGCCCACGAAGATACGCTCACTGCGGGATTCGGCGCGGAAGTTGCGGCGCGCATCGCGGAAAACTGCATCGGTTCGCTCGACGGGCCGGTAGTGAGAGTGGCCGCCAGAGACACATTCGTCCCTTCGGCGCCGAATCTCGAGCTGGCTGTGCTCCCTTCGGTCGCCGGGTTGCGGCTTGGAGCTGAAAAAGCATTGACCTTCTGACCCATGACAGAAGTGTTGATGGCCATGACAAACAGACCATTGCCAGGCAACGCCGTCAGGACGACACTAAGGATTGATGGGAGTCCACGTGCCCGTGCACCATACCATGGCTTATATCTGTGAATGCGGGGAAAAATGGGTCTTTACGCGAGACGAGGTAGAAACCAAGGAAGCGCGCACCCTGGGATGCGGCTGCGGTAGAACGATCGTGATCCAGGGCGGCGTCGTCTATGGCACAGGCGGTCCACGCCCCAGTTCCCGCAAACGGATCGCCTGACGCCAACAACGAGCACCAAGATGAAACTCAGGTTAAACGGCAATTCTCTACGGCTTCGCCTGACTCGCCCTGAAGTAATGCAGTTGTGCGAGACCGGCACGGTGGAACAATCCGTCGACTTCGGATTAGGCACTGTGCTGATTTACCGGATTCAGAGTCGAGACGTCACCGATCCAATGCATGCCGTGTTTTGCAATCACTCCATTATCGTCCGTCTGCCAGCCGAGTCAGTCGCGACTTGGGCTGGCGCGGACGAAGTTGGGCTCTATGCGCAGCAAGGCCCTTTGGAGATAGCGGTAGAAAAGGATTTCCGTTGCCTGACCCGCAGGCCGGACGATCCGGAAACCGATGCCTATCCCCATCCAAACGAATAAATCTGAGCACCGAACAGGAGGAGAGCTATGCCAATTGTGATTGGTGGAAAGCGCGAAAGTGATTTCTCGGATCCTATCGGAATGCTCGGAGACTGTCACCGCCGCATAGAACGCTTTCTCAATGCACTGTTGACGGTCGCCACCTGCGCGAAGGGCGGTCCCCTCACCCACGAGCAGCAAACTGCTTTGGCGACGAGCCTGCGCTATTTTCGTGAGGCGGCTCCCAAACACACCGCCGACGAAGAAGAGAGCTTGTTTCCAAGATTGTCCCGGCTTGATCGTCCTGATCTGCAACCCCTCCTTGCAAGAATAGATTCTCTGCAACAGGATCACGAATGCGCCGAGAGAAGCCACCGCGAGGTGGACCATCTGGGGCAACTGTGGTTGGCAGATGGCCAGCTATCGCCTCAGGACGCAGAACATCTGACAACCGTGCTTACCCACCTTGCAGAGCTATACCGCCGCCACATCGCCATGGAAGATACCGAGGTCTTCCCGTTCGCCGCAAACGCTCTCGCCTCGTCCGACCGCCACGCAATAGGTGCCGAAATGGCGGCTCGCCGCGGTATAGGCTCCGCCACCTGACCTGCTCAGTTTCCAGCTTCCAGGGAAAGACGCCAGAGGGCGAATGCTCCCAGTGCCAAGCCCAGATCGCGTAGTGCCACATCCAGATACGAGCCCATGCTGACGAGGTTCACAATGATCAAACAGAGCCATACTCCAACTATCGGCGCCGCGATTTTCGGCTTAAGCGCGACTAGCACTCCGGCCACAATCTCGATCACACCCGCCACGAGCATCAGCCTGTGGCCGCCGATTGGGGAAAGCCGCGTAATCCAGGGCGCCAGGTACTGGTCCCAGTTGCACAACAGGTGAAAGAACTTGTCGAGTCCGGCGAGGATGGGGGCCGCGGTGAATCCGACGTGCAGGATTTGGTAAGCCTGCCACGCGGGACGGCTGCGCTCCGCCGCAAAGGCATGGGAATTAACATTTGCGATTGTACTCATACTGCCTCCATCTGGATAGAGTGACGGGCTTGCGATCCGTTGCAGCCGGCCGAATCCGACGGCTATCGCAGCGGATGCAACTTTTGGTGCGCGCGCGACTCTGTAAAAGTATGGTGCTGCAGGAATGCCAGACGCTGAACGACGAGCAGGTGGTCGAACGGGTACGCGGAGGGGAAATTGGACTCTATGAGCTACTGATGCGGCGTTACAACCAGCGCGTATATCGGGTAGTTCGGTCGGTGCTGGTGAACAGCCAAGAAGCCGAGGACGTCCTGCAAGAAGCTTGGGTCCGGGCGTATCAGCATCTGGACCAGTTCAAAGGGCGGGCCAGCTTTTCAACATGGGTGACGAAGATTGCATTCTACGAAGCGCTCGCGCGGGCCAAAAAGAACAAGCGGTGGATGCCGCTCGAGGACCCCGAAGGAGAGATCATGCCGGAAGCGGAGCGGCGGCAGCCCCTGGCGGAAACCCCGGAAGCTCAGGCCATCCGGGCGCAGCTCGGGCGGATGCTGGAAGCGGCGGTAGATGGGCTTCCGGAGGCGTACCGCTCCGTGTTCGTGCTGCGGGAGGTGGAACAGTTGAACACCTCGGAAACAGCGGAGTGTCTTGGCTTGTCGGAAGAGGCGGTGAAGACGCGCCTGCATCGTTCGCGCGCGCTGCTGCGGCGGGACCTGGAGGGCCGCATGGGCCCAGCGATCGTGGAGGCGCACTCGTTTATGGGAGTGCGGTGCGACCGGAGTGTGGCGCGAGTGCTGGAGCGAATTGGGGCCAGAGACAGCCGGTGAATCCTTCAGGACTGTGAAATGTAAATGACGGTCAATCCGGGCGAGTGTCTTCGAGCAGAAGGACCCTGTTGCGTGCTCGACCAGTACAGCCCGCGGAGAGATCGACGGATCAGAATCTTAGCAACTCACAACAATAACATCCGTGTTGAGGTCACACATCCGCCGCGGCAGCGCGAGAACGTAGCTCATGACGCTGGAGGGGATCGCGACGATGCTGAACATGAGAAACACGAGCGTGGGACTGTTTGCGCAGTAGATGGTGGGCGCGGTGGAGCCGGGTCTTGACGCACGCCTCGGTCAGGCTCAGGTGGCGTGCCGTCTCGGCGATGCTCATCCCTCGGAGTTCTCGCAGATCGAACACGATCCGGAATTTCTCGGGAACTTGCTGCAAGGCGGCTCGAAGAGCGTTACACAGTTCCTTACGGCTGACGTATTCCTCGGGGTTCTCCGCATCTACAAGAGAGACAAACGATTCGACTTCGTCAAACCCGACTGCTACAGCCAGGGGTTGGCGTATCTTGTCGCGTAATTGTGAGAAAGCTTGATTGATCAGAATTTTGGTGATCCATGTCAACGGGCTGGACCTCCCTTCGAATTGGTCGGAGTGACTAAGGGCGCTTACATATGCATCTTGAACTGCGTCTTCAGCGTCAGCCTCATCTCGAAGAATTCGTCGCGCCACACAGAGCAAGCGCCGGCGATAGTGCCATATCGATTCATCGAAAATCGCCTGGGGCGGTGGATTCCGGGTTAGATTTGGGGGCCCCTGAATTGTATGCATCACCGGGAGCCTCGGCTTTTGCAGGATGCGATCGCGCCACCACGGATACTGGGCTGCGCCCCAGCCTCCCAGGGAACGCTAAAGAGGCGAGAACATTTCGGGCACTGATAGTGACCGTGGTGCGGCCACAATGGTGCGGGATGTGCAAGGCGACACCAAACGGTCCCCAGTCGACTCCAGAATGCCATCAATGTGTCTACTCCTCCTGCCCGACCAGATTAGCGGCGCGCTGTCCGCCTGTTCATTCGGATTGTCCAAATTCGACCGGGCTAACTGAGGGGCCCCTCTCTCGGCGGAGGACGCGCTGGAGTTTTAGAAACAGAACAGTACCCAGCATCGGTGTGAAGCTCCCCAAAGTCCCCTCAGTTTCTATCTGTAGCGTAATAGAGGCGTCCTCAAAACAACCTCAAAAAGCAGCGGGGCTGTCAACTTCCAGGATCTGCTCCAACATGTAAACTAACGGAGCCATCATCCGGCGAGGAGGTATTCACTCCGCCCATATCCTGAAGCTCGGCAGCAGGTGCCTTGACCGCAATCGGAAGTATGCAAGTAAAAGTACTGCCCATACCGGGCTCGCTCGATACACGAATTGCTCCACCGTGTGCACCCACGATACCCGCCGCCGCAGAAAGTCCAAGCCCGCGACCAATGAATTTTGTTGTGAAGAACGGATCAAAAATCCGAGGCCTAATTGCGTCTTCGATACCGCATCCTGTATCGGTGACCCGCAGGAAAACGTTTTCGCCGGGAGGCGAGGAAGAGAGGGCGGTTGGACCGGCGCCAGCGATCTCCACACAAAAGATCTCGGATCCGGTGCAAATAGTCACGATGCCCGATGCATCACCGATGGCCTCCAGCGCATTGAGATATAAATTGCCAATCAGTTGGCGGATCTGATTGCGATCGCCCTCCAGAGGAGGAAGTGCCAGCGCAAGTTCACTCCGCAATTGAATCTTCGCCGGTACGGATGCCTCTACTTCACAAAGAAAATCACGTGCGAGGCCGGAGAGATCAATGAATTCATTGAAAAACCGCCCCTTTTGAGCGTAAGCCAGCATCTGGGCTACGATTAATGCGGCGCGCTCACCTGACGTGCTCACATCACGGAGCAGGCTTCTAGCGGGGTGATTCTCGGCCAACATCTCAGCCGCCAGACTGGCACTGCCCAAGACTGCTGTCAGTAAATTATTCAAGTCATGCGCCAACCCGCCGGCCAGCGTCCCGATTGCTTCGGCCTTGGCCTTTTGAGTGCGCTGTTGTTGGCACTCGATCCGCTCGGTAATATCCACCGCGAGACGCGCGACATGCTCAAGGCTTCCGTCCTCGTTCTTAACCGGAAAGGCGAGGTCCCTGATCCAGACGATGGTCCCGTCAGGGCGGATGACACGATACTCTTCCTCGGTCCGCACACCCTGGAACGCACGGTCACAAAAGGCAACGACGAGTGGTCGATCGTTAGGGTGAATTGTCTCAAGAAACGAACCTGGATCCCGCAACAAGGCCTGGCGGCTACGGCCCCAGATCACATCGTAAGCAGGGCTGATGTAGACCGGGCGCCGGGCAATGGGATCTGCGATCCACAGTACTTCGCCGATATTCTGGACTACACGCGAAAACTTCTCTTCGCTTTGTCTCAGGTCATTCTCGTGCTGCTTACGGGAAATGAATTGCCCGATCTGACTTCCGATGACCCCGGCCAGTCGGAGGAAGTCCGGTTGCGGCGCCAAAACCGCAGAACTGAAGAACTCCAGGACTCCAAAAACCTCACCGCCAGCCATAATCGGGAATGCTAGTGCGCCGTGAAGTCCACCTTCCGTGGCCGCCCGCACTCGAGGAAAGTTTGCGTCGAGTGTTATGTCGGAAATCCAAGCCGGTTCCTTCGTTACCCAGACACGGCCGGGCAAGCCGATGCCGGGCGAGAAACTAGCCTTGCGAGTGTCGGTCTCAAATGCCAACGAAGCTGGATGACGGCCCGGCCAGACTGCAATTGCCCGCAAGGCCCTCGTCTGCCTGTCCACGCCCCAAAAAACGCCCGTATCCCAGCCGAGGATCTCTCCAATTTCGCGCAGAATCGCGCTGCAGGCGCTCTCGGGCGACTCGGCATGAGCCAGTATCTGCGTAATAGTATCGCGTGCCGTGGTCTGCCGCTGTGCCAGCCAACGTTCGGATATATCTTGCACAACACCAGAGTGGCCTGCGACCATCCCTCCGCCCGAAACAATCGGCAGCGTGCGCACTTCAATCCAGCGCCAGGTTGAATCTGGTGTGCAGATGCGAAATGTTTCTGAGTATTCGATATTGGCGGTCGCAGACCAACTTGCCATTATTGAGCCTGGATCCTCAAGCCTTAGCGACTGCGCCCACGACTGCTGGGTGCTCAGCACCGTTGATTTGCAGATGGCGATGGCGCGAGGGTTCATGTAAATACAGCAACCCTCTCGGTCCACAATAAAAAGACCTGCTGGCGAGCACTCAGCCAACAAGCGGAAACCGGTCAGAACCTCTGAAGATTCAGCGCTCTCCATGCTGACCGCTCGCGCCGCCTTAAGTCCCATACTCGGCTAACCCCCTATGGTGACTGCCGACCGGGCGGCGGCGAGTTGCAGAATCGCGGATTATGGCTCGACCCTCCTTGTCAAATCGCCGATTCCACGTATTCAGAGCATGGCCTATTACCCGGGTAGCCTCTTCATGTGCGAACGGCTTGGCCAGCACGTCGAAACCGCACCGATTTAATACTTCTGCCCAGAGGCGTTCATCGGCGAGCCGTGAAACGACAATCAGAAGAGGGTTATAGGAATAGCGCTCGAGGCAGGACAGGACGTCTCGCCAATCTCCGTCCTGCAGGTCGCGCTCCGCAATGACCACGGCAAACACGTCGCGTCGAAGCGCCAATTCCGCCTCGTACCGGTCGGAAGCGGACTCAAGCTGGCAGCCTAAAGTCGAAACAATCTCGCGCATAAAAACTGCATCCTCCGGATCCGGGCTGATGAGCAAAACAAGATCGGAGACCCTATGCGCTTCCAATAGTGTGCGGTACGTAGTGGCCATGGGTTGCCTAAAATGGTGAATCCTGGGCGGACGCAAATGCGCGCGGTGCTTCGCCAGGCTGCAGAATCTCCGCCAACTTGGATATCAACTTAACGGGAGTGAACGGCTTCTGCAGGAAAGGGCCATCGAAATCCACCTCATCGCCGGCATACCCCGAGATGTACAGAACACTAGTCTCGGGGTGGGACGCCCTCAGTGCGCGTCTCAATTCGGGACCTGTCAGTTGCGGCATCATGATATCCGTAATCAGGAGATGAATCGGGCCGGGGTGCTGGCGGGCGACCGAAAGAGCCTTGGCACCATCGGCAGCATCCAAAACACAGTACCCGGATCGTCGCAGAGCCTCACAGAATAGCTCCCGCACAACGTCCGTATCCTCCGCGAACAGCACGGTATACATTTTCTCTCCTTGTGTTTCTACAGTACCGGCGTGGACCTCAAAACACCCTCAAGAATCGTGACAAACTTCGTCTCTTTAAGGGACGCGTTTTCGGGCAAGGCCTCTAGTGCTCGGAGCCCGTTTCGATGCGATAACCTACACCCGGCTCGGTTAAAATGAACTGTGGCCGTAGAGAATCGCGTTCGGTCTTCCGTCTGAGGTTGCTAATCGTGACGTGGAGTACGTGTAGAGCGTGTTCGTTGTACATGCCTCCCCACACCTCACGTGCGAGTTGACGATGCGTGGCAACATTGCCCTGACGATGCACCAGCGATTTGAGCAGCATATATTCGGTTCGGGTGAGGCGAACGGGTTTATCCGACACGTGTACTCGATGATGTGCCGCATCGATGGTGAATGGACCACATTTGAGACTCGTAGTCAACGACGCGCCACTACCGCGACGAAGAAGGGCGCGTATTCGAGCAAGTAGTTCCCGATTGCCGAATGGCTTGGTCAGGTAATCATCCGCGCCCACATCGAGTGCGGTTACTTTGTCGGACTCCTGGGCGCGGATGGAGAGAACCAGGATCGGGCACTGGTTGGACTCACGAACTTTGGTGACGACCTTGGAGCCGTCCATGTCTGGCAACCCGAGATCCAACAGGACCAGATCGGGCTGAATTTCTTCGATGGCCTTAAGTGCTTCGTGGCCTGAGGCAGATTCATGCACGGCGTATCCTGAAGAAGTCAGGCACACCTTCAGAATGCGCCGGATGGCGACTTCATCGTCTACAACGAGGATTGTGCTTCCGGCGTTCGTCATCGTGCGCCTTCCGCAACCATAGGAGCATCGCGCAAGAATGCCGGTAGCGTAACGCAGAAAACACTGCCACCACCAGGCCGACCTTCCACCCAGATTCTGCCTTCATGAGCCTCTACGAAGCCTTTGCAGATTGGTAGTCCCAAGCCAATGCCCGGAGTTTGGCTTGTGCCGGCGCCGCGTGCAAATTTTCCGAAAATCGCCTTGCGTTCTTCACTTGGAATACCGCAACCGCGGTCCGAAACTCGGAGCTCAATTGCGCCGCCGGCAACACTGGCGTCGATCCTAACTGGCAAGTCTACAGGCGAGTACTTGATTGCATTGTCCAGCAAATTCACGAGCACGTTTACGATCAAGACAAAGTCGACTGAGGCTAGCGGGAGTTCGGGTTGGACCTCCACGAGAATCTTCCGGCCCTGTGGATTTTGCAATTCGCGCAATGCGGCTCCGATTACGTCCTGGATATCGTGCGGCTCCCGCTTGACTTTCAATGCACCAGCTTCCAATCGCGACAGGCTCAGCAAATTCCCGATGAGGGCGTCGAGACGGAATGCCTCGGCTTCGGCGATGCGCGCTAGCTCGAGAACTGCCGGGGAGGCGGCGGTTTCGGCGATCGGATTCAATGCGCTCAAGATGGCAGCCAAGGGCGCTCGCAGGCTATGTGATACCGAATTGAGAAGAGTGCGCTGCAATTCCTCCGCTTTGCGAAGCACCTCGACTTCACGTGCCCTGTCCTCGAGCCGGGCGCGCCGGATGGCGGACGCCACCTGGCCTGCGACTGCCTTCATGACAACGGCATCGCGAGCTTCATATTGAGAGCCCACTGGCAGTAACACGATGACGCCAATCGCTCCCGCGGCCGTTCTTAGAAGCAGAAATGAACCGTCGCTAGGGTCTCGACCCTGATTCGCGGCAAGCTGGAATATCCGTTCGGCCGCCGCCCTGGTACCCTCGTCGAGGTCCATTCCTAAGGATTCAAAGTCCGTAACCAGCTCTCCCGTTTCCGTGGACAGGAGAATTGCCACGTCGTAACCGAAGTTTGCCTTGATATGGTCAACGGCTGCCCTGGAAACTTCCTCCGGACGGCGCGCGCCGCCTAGCGACTGCGTCAGCGAATACAGTGCAATCGCGTGGGCTTCCCGGCGGCTGGCTGCCGTCGCCTGCTCCCTTACAGCGTTGGTTAAAAACGAAATCACGAGTGCGACACCCATCAGTGTGATCGCCGTAATCAAGTACCACGTGTCGGTTCTTTCCAGCACAGTGGGATCCGAAGCTTGGAATTCACGTGACTTGAAGTCGCGGC
>JADMIO010785044.1_pt1 | contig 31582 bp, 24 predicted proteins | sample 8958161 | NCBI WGS metagenome assembly JADMIO01 (sample SAMN16585339, study PRJNA669376) | soil metagenome | isolation source: Crop rotation soil | place: USA: Cullars Rotation, Alabama | collected 2011 | reverse complement strand
CTTTCCCAAAATCGCAAAGTCATCAAAAAACCGCAAAGTTGTTTAAAATAAGAGCAACACTACAAAAGGAGATAAGAAGAGCACATACCTCAGTCACTTATTATCACTAGCGCTCGCCGCAGCCGTGTAACCGAGCATAGCGAGCGAACTGGCGAGGAAGCAAAGAAGAACTGTTCTGTCAGATAGCTCTTACGCTCAGCGCAAGAAGAAATATCCACCGTGGGAAAAACTCCAGGTAGAGGTACACACGCGGATAGCCAATTCAGAGTAATAAACTGTGATAATCAACCCTCATCAATGATGACGAACTAACCCCCGATATCAAGTCACATGACGAAGGGAAAGAGAAGGAAATCAACTGTGACAAACTGCCCTCAAATTTGGCTTCCTTAAAAATTACAGTTCAAAAAGTATGAGAAAATCCATGCAGGCTGAAGGAAACAGCAAAACTGTGACAAATTACCCTCAGTAGGTCAGAACAAATGTGACGAACCACCCTCAAATCTGTGACAGATAACCCTCAGACTATCCTGTCGTCATGGAAGTGATATCGCGGAAGGAAAATACGATATGAGTCGTCTGGCGGCCTTTCTTTTTCTCAATGTATGAGAGGCGCATTGGAGTTCTGCTGTTGATCTCATTAACACAGACCTGCAGGAAGCGGCGGCGGAAGTCAGGCATACGCTGGTAACTTTGAGGCAGCTGGTAACGCTCTATGATCCAGTCGATTTTCAGAGAGACGATGCCTGAGCCATCCGGCTTACGATACTGACACAGGGATTCGTATAAACGCATGGCATACGGATTGGTGATTTCTTTTGTTTCACTAAGCCGAAACTGCGTAAACCGGTTCTGTAACCCGATAAAGAAGGGAATGAGATATGGGTTGATATGTACACTGTAAAGCCCTCTGGATGGACTGTGCGCACGTTTGATAAACCAAGGAAAAGATTCATAGCCTTTTTCATCGCCGGCATCCTCTTCAGGGCGATAAAAAACCACTTCCTTCCCCGCGAAACTCTTCAATGCCTGCCGTATATCCTTACTGGCTTCCGCAGAGGTCAATCCGAATATTTCAGCATATTTAGCAACATGGATCTCGCAGATACCGTCATGTTCCTGTAGGGTGCCATCAGATTTTCTGATCTGGTCAACGAACAGATACAGCATACGTTTTTGATCCCGGGAGAGACTATATGCCGCCTCAGTGAGGTCGTTTGACTGGACGATTCGCGGGCTATTTTTACGTTTCTTGTGATTGATAACCGCTGTTTCCGCCATGACAGATCCATGTGAAGTGTGACAAGTTTTTAGATTGTCACACTAAATAAAAAAGAGTCAATAAGCAGGGATAACTTTGTGAAAAAACAGCTTCTTCTGAGGGCAATTTGTCACAGGGTTAAGGGCAATTTGTCACAGACAGGACTGTCATTTGAGGGTGATTTGTCACACTGAAAGGGCAATTTGTCACAACACCTTCTCTAGAACCAGCATGGATAAAGGCCTACAAGGCGCTCTAAAAAAGAAGATCTAAAAACTATAAAAAAAATAATTATAAAAATATCCCCGTGGATAAGTGGATAACCCCAAGGGAAGTTTTTTCAGGCATCGTGTGTAAGCAGAATATATAAGTGCTGTTCCCTGGTGCTTCCTCGCTCACTCGACCGGGAGGGTTCGAGAAGGGGGGGCACCCCCCTTCGGCGTGCGCGGTCACGCGCACAGGGCGCAGCCCTGGTTAAAAACAAGGTTTATAAATATTGGTTTAAAAGCAGGTTAAAAGACAGGTTAGCGGTGGCCGAAAAACGGGCGGAAACCCTTGCAAATGCTGGATTTTCTGCCTGTGGACAGCCCCTCAAATGTCAATAGGTGCGCCCCTCATCTGTCAGCACTCTGCCCCTCAAGTGTCAAGGATCGCGCCCCTCATCTGTCAGTAGTCGCGCCCCTCAAGTGTCAATACCGCAGGGCACTTATCCCCAGGCTTGTCCACATCATCTGTGGGAAACTCGCGTAAAATCAGGCGTTTTCGCCGATTTGCGAGGCTGGCCAGCTCCACGTCGCCGGCCGAAATCGAGCCTGCCCCTCATCTGTCAACGCCGCGCCGGGTGAGTCGGCCCCTCAAGTGTCAACGTCCGCCCCTCATCTGTCAGTGAGGGCCAAGTTTTCCGCGAGGTATCCACAACGCCGGCGGCCGGCCGCGGTGTCTCGCACACGGCTTCGACGGCGTTTCTGGCGCGTTTGCAGGGCCATAGACGGCCGCCAGCCCAGCGGCGAGGGCAACCAGCCGAGGGCTTCGCCCTGTCGCTCGACTGCGGCGAGCACTACTGGCTGTAAAAGGACAGACCACATCATGGTTCTGTGTTCATTAGGTTGTTCTGTCCATTGCTGACATAATCCGCTCCACTTCAACGTAACACCGCACGAAGATTTCTATTGTTCCTGAAGGCATATTCAAATCGTTTTCGTTACCGCTTGCAGGCATCATGACAGAACACTACTTCCTATAAACGCTACACAGGCTCCTGAGATTAATAATGCGGATCTCTACGATAATGGGAGATTTTCCCGACTGTTTCGTTCGCTTCTCAGTGGATAACAGCCAGCTTCTCTGTTTAACAGACAAAAACAGCATATCCACTCAGTTCCACATTTCCATATAAAGGCCAAGGCATTTATTCTCAGGATAATTGTTTCAGCATCGCAACCGCATCAGACTCCGGCATCGCAAACTGCACCCGGTGCCGGGCAGCCACATCCAGCGCAAAAACCTTCGTGTAGACTTCCGTTGAACTGATGGACTTATGTCCCATCAGGCTTTGCAGAACTTTCAGCGGTATACCGGCATACAGCATGTGCATCGCATAGGAATGGCGGAACGTATGTGGTGTGACCGGAACAGAGAACGTCACACCGTCAGCAGCAGCGGCGGCAACCGCCTCCCCAATCCAGGTCCTGACCGTTCTGTCCGTCACTTCCCAGATCCGCGCTTTCTCTGTCCTTCCTGTGCGACGGTTACGCCGCTCCATGAGCTTATCGGGTCCACTCGCGAACGCAGAAAGGCCCACCCGAAGGTGAGCCAGTGTGATTACATTTGCGGCCTAACTGTGGCCAGTCCAGTTACGCTGGAGTCACTAGTATTTAGGTGACACTATAGAAGCGGCCGCGACAACTTGTCCACGTGGAATTCTAAGCTTAGGATCCCAATGTGCTGGAAAGGAGATTATTGGCGTCCGCACCGTCGGGGAGGCTCTCGACGCCCTGATGTAGTATTCCGTCAGAATGACCGGCCTCGTGCTCGCCCGCGTGCTGTTCACGGCGACGGTGGTGTATTCCGCCGCGATGATCGATCCGATCGAGGGTCATCCGCTGGCGAGCGCGCTGCTCGGGCTGGGCGTCGCGCTCATCATTGTCGGCGCGGAAGCGCGGCTGCGCGATGCGGCAGTGACCAGCACGCTCGGCGGCCTTCTCGGGTTTGCCGTCGGTCTCTGGCTTGCGAACACCATTGTCGGCGCGCTGACCTGGTCGAATACCAGCAACACCAAAGTTCAGTTCCTGCATGGTCTGATCGTCGTCGTTCTGCCGTTTCTCGGGATGATGCTGGGCGCTCGCCGAGGCGAATGGCTCGAGCCGGCGAAGCTCGTGTCGCTGTTCAAGGACGCGCGCCCGCAGAAGCGGTACCGGATTCTCGACACCAGCGTCATCATCGACGGTCGCGTCGCGGAAATCGTCGAGACCGGGTTTCTCGACGGCACGCTTGTGGTCCCGCAGTTCGTTCTGAAGGAGCTTCAATTCGTCGCCGATTCCGCCGATCCACTGAAGCGTAATCGCGGCCGGCGCGGCCTCGACATTCTTCAGCGCATGCAGAAGATGGCCGGCGTTGAGGTCCTCATCTCGGACATGGACTTCCCGCAGGTCAAGGAAGTCGACATGAAGCTGATCGAGATGGCGCGATCGCTCCTCGGCAGAATCGTGACGAACGACTTCAACCTGAACAAGGTCGCGCAGCTGCGTGGCGTGGAAGTCCTCAACATCAATGAACTTGCGAACGTCCTGAAACCGGTTGTGCTGCCGGGCGAGGCCATGAGCGTGTTCGTCCTCAAGGAAGGCAAGGAGTACACGCAGGGTGTCGCGTACCTGGACGACGGCACGATGGTGGTCATCGACAATGCGCGCCAGCGCATCGGCAAGAACGTGGACATCATCGTGACCAGCGTGCTGCAGACGACGGCCGGCCGAATGATCTTCGGCAAGTGCGCGGAACAATCAGGACCGCAGGATGCGAGTCGCGCGGCCGAACGCGGCGAGCGCGATGAAAACGGACGCCGCCCGCGCCCGGCCGCACAGGTGTGAGTTCGGCGCTTCGCTGGGCGAAGACCGCCTTCGTCCTTGTCCCGCTTATCGCGACGTACACCATCGTCCTTGGCGCCGTGTCGCTCCTCGGCGGCCTGGTCGACGGCAGCGGCCGCTTCGCGCATCGTGTCGCGCAGTGGTGGGCGCGCCTGATTCTGTGGACGAGCCGCACCCGTATCGAGACCGTTGGCGCGCCGATGCCGCCGCAGAATGAGAGCGCGGTATTCGTGGCCAACCACTCGAGTTTTTACGACACGCCGATTGTGTTCGGTGGAATCCCGCGGCAGCTTCGCATCATGGCGAAGGCGGACCTCGGCTACGTGCCGTTCATCGGCTGGCACTTGAGCCGCAGCGGACACGTGCTCGTCGATCGCAAGAACCCGGGCGCCAGCATCTTCAAACGCATGCAGAGGATGGCGCGATCCGGCGCGTCGCTCATCGTGTTTCCCGAGGGATCGAGGACGAAGGACGGCGCGGTCCACAAGTTCAAGGCCGGCATCTTCATGCTCGCGATCGAGAACGGCCTGCCCGTGGTGCCGATCAGTATTTCCGGCAGCCGGGCCGTCATGCCCAAGGGGAGGTTCTCGGTCGCTCCGGCGACCGTGATTCTGACCGTCCATGAGGCCATCACGACGAGCGGGATGACGCGAGATCACGCGCGTGAGCTTGCCACGCGAGTCCAGGCCATCATTGCGGCTGACGTCAAACACTGAACCACCGATGCAGCTGAACGTCGATCCATCTGTCGAGTCCATCGTGAAGCCCGGCTGGTTCACGGCCGAGCCTGTGACCGTTGTCGACAGGGACGTCACGATGGACGAGCCGCTGCGGCTCGCCGCGGCCAGCATGCGCACGAAGGTCGAGTCCGCCGACGTCACCGCGGCTGTCCGGACGATGTACAAGCGCGCCGGGATCGATCCAACAAAGACCCGCCCTTCATCCGAGGCCCTGCTGCGGCGCGTGCGCCGTGGCGACGAATTGCCCAGAATCAACAGCCTGGTGGACATCATCAACTGGTGTTCGCTGGAGACGCAGCTGCCGTACGGTCTCTACGATCTCGAGCGGATTCAGGGCGACGTCGTCCTGCGTCTCGGTCTGCCCGGCGAGGAGTACGCGGGCATCCGCAAGGACGCCGTGCATGTCGGCGGCCGGCTGGCGCTGGTCGACGGCGCCGGACCCTTCGGGAATCCGACGTCGGATTCGGCACGCACGATGGTGACCACCGCTACCACCCGGGCGCTCGTCGTCATCTTCTGTCCGGTGCCGGTCAGCCAGGCCGGGCTCGACGCGGCGGTGGTGCTGACGAAGTCCCGAATCTTTTCCCGATAGAATTTCTCTTCTGTGCGTACCGGCGTCATCGTTGTAGCGGGAGGGCAGGGTCTCCGGATGGGCGGCGCCGTGCCCAAGCAGCTGCTGGGGATTGGCGGGCAGTCCGTTCTCCAGCGGAGCGTGGCGGCGTTCGACTCACATCCCGGTGTCACGCACGTTGTGGTTGTGCTGCACGAGTCGCTGATCGACAGCGGTCAATCGCTGGTCGGCGCATTGTCGACGCCGCACGCGGTCGTCGCCGGCGGTTCCCGGCGGCAGGACTCAGTCGCGAACGGCATGGCGGCAGTTCCAGCGGACTGCGAGCTCGTGCTCGTACACGATGCGGCCCGGCCCTTTGTCAGCCGCGAACTGATTGATCGCGTGATTGCCGGCGCCGCCGAACATGGGGCCGTGATCCCCGCGCTCGGCGTCCGGGACACGGTGAAGCGCGCGGGAAAATCGAAAACGATTTCGGAGACGATTCCGCGCGAGGAAGTCTGGCTGGCGCAGACGCCGCAGGGGTTTCGCCGCGCGGTCCTCTCCAGTGCGATCGAACGCGCCAGCGGCGCGGACGTCACCGACGAAGGCATGCTCGTCGAGCAGACAGGGCATCCCGTGATGATTGTGAACGGCGAGGCAGGAAACATGAAGATCACCACGCCCGAGGATCTGGCGGCGGCGCGCGCGAAGGTTCAGCCACAGGCATCGACGCGCGTCGGAACCGGTTACGACCTTCACCGGCTGGCGCCCGGCCGTCCACTCGTGCTCGCGGGCGAAGTGATTCCGTTCGAGTTCGGCCCGGTGGCGCACTCTGACGGTGACGTCCTGTGCCACGCGCTCATCGACGCCCTTCTTGGCGCCGCCGGAGCGGGCGACATCGGACGGCATTTTCCGAATACCGATGCCGGCTGGAAGAACGCGCCCGGCCTCGAGTTGCTCGCGCGCAGCCTCTCGGTGATTCAGCGCGCGGGCTGGTCGGTCGCGAACGTCGACATCACGATCGTTCTGGAATTGCCGAAGCTTGCGCCGCATATCCCCGCGATCGTGCTTCGGCTGGCCAAGATGCTCGACATTCCAACAGACTGCGTCAGCGTCAAAGGCAAGACGAATGAAGGCGTGGACGCGGTGGGCCGCGGCGAAGCGATTGCCGCCCATGCCGTCGCGATGCTCATTGCGCGGGAGAAGCAATGAGGCTGAGGTTCGCGCCGAGTCCGACCGGTCAGCTGCACGTCGGCAATGCACGTACCGCGCTCTTCAACTGGCTGCTCGCACGCGGGCGCGGTGGCACCCTCATCCTTCGTATCGAGGATACGGATGCGGAGCGGTCCACGGCGGAGTCCGAGCGCAGCATCATCGCGGACCTCAAATGGCTCGGCCTTGACTGGAACGAGGGACCGGACACAGGTGGTCCATTCGGCCCGTACCGGCAATCCGAGCGGCTGGATCAGTACGCGCGCGTTGCCCAGGAGTGGCTGACGTCGGGCAAGGCGTACTACTGCTTCTGCACGCCAGAGCGTCTCGAAGCGGATCGGCAGGCCGCGCTGGCCTCAAGTCAGCCGCCCAAATACGTGGGACGGTGCCGCGGCTTGTCCGCCGACGAAGTGCGCTCGCGCCGTGAGGGTGGCGAACCGGCAGCGATTCGATTCCGCGTGCCTGCCGGACGCGATGTCACCTTCAGCGACATCGTTCGGGGCGACGTCACGTTCAGCACCGAGGTCATGGGCGATCCCGTGATCGTCCGGTCGGACGGCCGGCCTGCGTACAACTTTGCTGTCGTCATCGACGACGTGCAGATGGAAGTCACGCATGTGATTCGGGGCGAGGACCACATCTCCAACACGCCGCGCCAGGTGCTGATGTACGAAGCGTTTGGCGCGACGCCGCCCGCATTTGCGCATCTTTCGCTTGTCCTCGGGCCGGACCACGCGCCGTTGTCCAAGCGTCATGGCGCCACGAGCGTCGAGGAGTTTCGTTCGCGCGGCTATCTGCCTGAAGCGCTCGTGAATTATCTGGCGTTGCTTGGCTGGTCACCTGGTGAAAACGTCGAAATCATGCCCGCCGTGGAGATGGCGGCGCGATTCGATCTGGCCACCGTCAGCCACAGCGCGGCGGTGTTCGATACGGCGAAGCTGTCCTGGATGAACCGGCACTACATGAAGGAGGCGGATCCCGCGCGGCTGGCCGCGCTGGCGCTGCCGTACTTCGTTCGCGCTGGTTATGTGACCGCTGAGACGGGCGTATCATTGGAGTTTGTGCAATCGTTGCTTCCGCTCGCCGTGGGATCCGTCGATCGGGTTGAGGAGATTCCTGAGCGTGTCGCGGTGATTTTCGGTTGGGACGCCGCGACGGCGGCCGCCCTGGTGCGCGCCGAGACCGATGGCGCCGCGGCGGTGGCCGCGTTCGGTAAAGAGATTGAGCACGCCGGCGCGCTCGATCGCGACAGCTTCCGTGCAGCTGCGACGCGCGCGCGACAGTCGAGCGGTCTCAAGGGCAAGGCGTTGTTTCATCCGATCCGCGTGGCGCTGACCGCGGCAGATTCGGGTCCTGAACTCGATCTCGCGGTGCCGGCGATCGATCGGGGCGCCGCGCTTGGGGCCGGCAGCGGCGTGGCCGCAATCCCATCGTGCGCCGACCGCGTTCGGCAGGTACTGCAGCTGTGCCGTTGATTTACGGGATCCATGCGGTCGCCGAGTCGATGAAATCGCGGCGCGTGTCGCGGCTGGTGCACGAGCGCGGCGCAGGACCGCGCGTCGACGCCATCGTCGCGCGCGCACACGAACTGCGGATTCCGATCGAGACCGTCGACCGCAGGGCCCTGGACAAGATCACGCGGGGCGGCGTGCATCAGGGGATTGCCGCCGAGCTGCAGCCCCTCCCCGCGTACACGGTCGAGGAGCTGGTTCGCGAATCCGAGGGTCCGGCCCTGGTCGTGGTGCTGGACGGCATCGAGGATCCCCAGAACATGGGGGCGATTCTTCGCTCGGTGGATGCTTCGGGAGCCTCCGGCCTCATCCGTCAGGCTCGGCATTCAGCGCCGCTCGACGGGGCCACGGCCAAGGCGTCGGCTGGCGCGGTCAACCACGTCCGGATCGCGACCGTGGTGAACATCTCGAGGGCATTGGAGGAGCTCAAGGAGCTAGGCGTCTGGACGATTGGCTTCGATTCCGAGGCGGTGGAGGCCTACGACGAGGTCGATTTCACGCAGCCGTCGGCTCTGGTGTTCGGCGCCGAGGGGACGGGGCTGCGCCGGCTGGTCCGGGAGACCTGTGATCGCGTGGTGTCGGTGCCTATGGCGGGGTCAGTCGCGAGTCTCAACGTTTCGGTGACGGCCGGAATCGGGCTATTCGAGGCCTCGCGGCAGCGACGGCCTCGGGAAAAGTAGCCTCGCGACAGCGACGGCCTCGGAGAAAGTCGCCTCGCGGCAGCGACGGCCTCGGGAAAGTAGCCTCGCGACAGCGACGGCCTCGAAAAAAGTCGCCTCGCGGCAGCGCTTCGCCCGCGGAGGGGCAAGGGTCCATTGCCGAGTGAGGTAGAGTGGAGAATTGGAGTGTTCAGTACGACTTCTGGCTGTTGCCGGGTTGGCATGGCCCGTGCTACCATTCCCGTTTCGTTCGGCTGGCGTAGCTCAGTCAGGTAGAGCAGCTGATTTGTAATCAGCTGGTCGGGGGTTCAAATCCCTTCGCCAGCTCCAAATTACGAGCCACGCGGCGGGCGAGCCCAGTTGACGACGAGAGCCTGAAGGCACACACGCGTCGCGAGGAACCTAAGTTCCCATTCGATGGCGGTCGGGGTTCAGACGGCTTGGCGATTAGAGCCGTGGCAGGGCAGTGTCGACAGGAGACGAATCGCGGGCAGACAGTTACGGCGAGGTAGCGAAGCGGTCAAACGCAACAGACTGTAAATCTGTCGGCCAATGGCCTTCGAAGGTTCGAATCCTTCCCTCGCCACCATCCTTCGCCGAGCGCTCGCTGCGCGCGCGGCTACGGATGGCAAGCCGGGAGAGGTTGAACGGCGATAGGAAGTTGCGAGCGGAAGTCGGGAGCAGATGTCGAAGGTGAAGCGGGGCTTGCCCGCCGAAGCTGCGAACGAAGTGAGCGGTTAGCGAAGGTGGGCGGGAGTAACTCAGTGGTAGAGTCACAGCCTTCCAAGCTGTTGGTCGCGGGTTCGATCCCCGTCTCCCGCTCCATTGATTTATCGGCGGGGACCCCTGAACCCCGCCTGGCGCGTTTCGCGCGCGGGGGCCCCGGGGGCCCGCTGCGCTCAACGCGCGACACTCTCCGGGCATTTCGGCAGAGTGGGCAGGCGCCCGCCGACGTGTTCGGTGGAGCGAGTGAGCGGTAGCGAACGAGCCGCGAGAGCGGAGCGAGATTTGGCGAGCGTGAGTCAGGAGCCGAATCGAGCGAGCGAACGCGTCGGGGAGTCTGGCGGGGCGAAGCCCCCCAGGCTGGAAAAGCCGGGCCGATGTAGCTCAGTTGGCAGAGCGCGTCCTTGGTAAGGACGAGGTCTCCGGTTCGATCCCGGACATCGGCTCCATCTGAGCAGCAGACTCGCAGTAAGAAGTTTGAGAGTTCGAAACAGAGTTTAGAAACACAAACACGGGAGAACACTGGCGATGGCGAAGGAGAAGTTCGATCGTTCCAAACCCCACGTGAACGTGGGCACGATTGGCCACATTGATCATGGCAAGACGACGCTGACCGCGGCCTTGACCAAGGTTGCGGCTGACAAGGGATGGGCCAAGTTCGTTCCGTACGACGAGGTGGCGAAGGCCTCCGAGTCGCAGGGCCGTCGCGACGAGACCAAGATTCTCACCATCGCGACCAGCCACGTCGAGTACGGGACCCCGAACCGGCATTACGCGCACGTCGATTGCCCGGGCCACGCGGACTACATCAAGAACATGATCACGGGCGCCGCGCAGATGGATGGCGCGATTCTGGTCGTGAGCGCGGTGGACGGCCCGATGCCGCAGACGCGGGAGCACGTGCTCCTCGCCAAGCAGGTCAACGTGCCCTACATCGTCGTCGCCCTGAACAAGGTCGATGCGGTCGACGATCCCGAGCTGCTCGACCTCGTCGAGCTCGAGGTGCGCGACCTGCTGAAGAGCTACGGATTCCCGGGCGACGACCTGCCGGTCGTGCGCGTGTCCGCGCTCAAGGCGCTGCAGGGTGATCCCGGCGGCGTGGAGACCGTGCTGAAGCTCATGGAAGCGCTGGATACCTATATCCCGCTGCCGCAGCGCGAGGTCGACAAGCCGTTCATGATGCCGATCGAAGACGTGTTCTCGATTTCCGGCCGCGGCACGGTTGTGACCGGGCGCGTCGAGCGCGGCAAGGTGAAGGTCGGCGAGGAAATCGAAATCGTCGGCTACAAGCCCACGGAGAAGAAGGTCGTCACGGGCGTGGAAATGTTCCGCAAGCTCCTTGACGAGGGACTCGCCGGCGACAACATCGGCGTCCTGCTCCGCGGCGTGGAAAAGGAAGACGTCGAGCGCGGCCAGGTGCTGGCCAAGCCGGGCACGATCAAGCCGCACACGAAGTTCAAGGCGGAGGCGTACATCCTGTCGAAGGAAGAGGGTGGCCGTCACACGCCGTTCTTCAACGGCTATCGTCCGCAGTTCTACATCCGGACGACCGACGTCACAGGCACGCTCCATCTGCCCGAGGGCGTCGAGATGGTGATGCCGGGGGACAACACGGCCATTACCGGTGAGCTGCTGACGCCCGTCGCGATCGAAAAGGGCAGCCGCTTCGCGATTCGCGAAGGCGGCCGCACCGTCGGCGCCGGCACGATCACGGACATCATCGAGTAAGGGCGCACTCAGCGTTTTTGGAGAATCGCAATGCGTGAAATCGTGACGCTGGCGTGCACGGACTGCAAGCGGCGGAATTACAGCACGACGAAGAACCGCCGCAAGAGCTCCGAGCGTCTGGAGTTCAGCAAGTTCTGCCGTGCCTGCCGCAAGCACACGGTGCACAAGGAAAGTAAGTAAGGGGTCTGGGGACGAAGTCCCCGGATCAAGTAACAGGCCAGTAGTTCAATTGGTAGAGCACCGGTCTCCAAAACCGGGAGTTGGGGGTTCGAGTCCCTCCTGGCCTGCCAGTTTCGAGGCCATGAACGACGGCGTGTGACGTGAGCGGGAAGACGAGGAAAAGGAAGCTGTGAAAACGGCCATGTTGGACAACCTCAAGGAATCCCCCGATCAGGTCGTGGGATGGTTCGGCCGCGCGGGGCGCTTCCTCAGTGAAGTGCGCAGCGAGATGGGCCGCGTGACGTGGCCGACGCGGCGGGAAGTCTGGGCGACGACGATCGTCGTCATCCTGACCTCCATGATGTTCGGGATCTACCTGTACATCGTGGACGTCGGGTTGTCGGCGTTCATGAACTGGGCGTTCAAGAGTTTCGGTGCCGCGTAGGACACAGGCGCAGGAGTGCGCGCCATGCAGGCCATGACCGACGACAAGACGAAGCAGTGGTACATCATCCACACCTACTCGGGGTTCGAGAACAAGGTGAAGGAGTCGCTCGAGCAGCGGGTGCAGGCGTACGGTCTTGCCGATGAGATCGGCGAGATCCTGATCCCGACCGAGGACATCGTCGAGAAGCGCGGCGGGCGCGAAGTGAAGAGCTCGCGCCGGTTCTTCCCGGGCTACATCCTGGTCGAGATGCACATGTCCGACAACGCGTGGCATGTGGTCAAGAACACGCCGAAGGTGACGGGATTCGTCGGCGCGGGCTCGAAGCCGTCGCCCCTGTCACGCGAGGAAGTCGACCAGATCCTGCACCAGGTGACGGTCGCGGCGGAGAAGCCGAAGCCGAAGTACTCGTTCGAGCGCGGCGATCAGGTGCGGATCAACGAGGGTCCGTTCGCGAGTTTCAACGGCGTCGTCGACGACGTGAACACGGATCGGAACACGTTGAAGGTGATGGTGACGATCTTCGGCCGCGCAACGCCGGTCGAACTCGATTTCTTGCAGGTTGAAAAACTCTAAATGGCTAAGAAGGTTCAGGCACAAGTGAAGCTCCAGATCGCTGCGGGCAAGGCCACGCCCGCGCCGCCCGTGGGCACCGCGCTCGGTCCGCACGGGCTGAACATCATGGACTTCTGCAAGAACTTCAACGCGAAGACGGCGAAGGACGACGGGCTGATCATCCCGGTGGTCGTGACGATCTACTCCGACCGCTCGTACTCGTTCATCACGAAGACGCCGCCGGCCGCGGTGCTGCTCAAGCGCGCCGCGAACATCGCGAAGGGGTCGGGCGAGCCGAACAAGAACAAGGTCGGCACCGTGACGGCGAAGCAGGTCGCGGAGATCGCGAAGCTCAAGCTTCCGGATCTCAACTGCGAATCGATCGATTCGGCCGTGCGCTCGGTCCGCGGGACCGCGCGCTCGATGGGTTTGGATGTAATCGACTAGCAATTTGGTGGGAGGGCTCCCTGAGCCCGTCTGACCACCGGAGGAAACGAAATGCGCACGCGTGGCAAGAAATACACGGCCGCCAGGCAGCAGGTGCCTGCCCGGCCGCATTCGATTGAAGAGGCCGTGCCTCTCATCCAGAAGGTCAAGTACACGAAGTTCGACGAGACCGTCGAGATGTCGGTGCGCCTCGGCGTCGATCCGAAGCACTCGGATCAGATGGTCCGCGGCACGGTCGTGCTGCCGCACGGCCTCGGCAAGTCGAAGAAGGTCCTGGTCATCGCCGGCAGCGACAAGCAGCGAGAGGCGAAGGAGGCCGGCGCGGACGAGGTCGGCGGCGACGACGTCGTCGATCGCATCCTCGGCGGCTGGACGGATTTCGACGCCGTGGTGGCGACGCCCGACATGATGCGTGCGGTCGGCAAGCTCGGCAAAGTGCTCGGTCCGAAGGGCCTGATGCCGAATCCGAAGACCGGCACCGTCACGATCGACGTCACGAAGGCCGTCCAGGAGATCAAGGCCGGCAAGGTCGAGTTCCGTGTCGACAAAGCCGGCGTGGTGCACGCGCCGATCGGCAAGATTTCGTTCGCGGCGGAACGGCTCATCGCCAACGCGCACGCCCTGATGGAGAACATCGTCAAGGCGAAGCCGGCGGCGGCGAAGGGCCGGTACCTGAAGAACGTCACGATGTCCTCGACGATGGGGCCCGGCGTGCTGATCGACACGTCGCACGTGGACGAGCTGATCAAGCACTAGGGGCGAATCATGGCTGTCAGTAGAGCAGAGAAGGTCACCGAACAGGGCGAGCTGGAAACGCTGTTTCGCGCAGCGGATACGGCCGTGCTCGTCGACTACAAGGGCGTGACCGTTCCGCAGGTCACGGAGCTGCGCCGGCAGATCCGTGCGGCGGGCGGCAACTACCGCGTCGTCAAGAACACGCTCGCCAAGCGCGCGGTCGCGGGCACGTCTCTGGAAGGCGCGAGCGGGCACTTCAAGGGCCTGACCGCGGTGGTCTCGACGGGAACCGATCCGGTCGCGATGGCGAAGGCGCTGACGACGTTCATCAAGACCACGCCGTCGATGACGATCAAGGCGGCAGTCGTCCAGGGCAAAGTGGTTGCCCCGGCCGCCGTGCAGGACCTGGCGACGATGCCGGGCAAGCCGGAGCTGCTGGCGAAGCTGCTCTTCCTCCTGCAGGCGCCCATGCAGCAGCTGGTCACGGTGCTGTCCGCCGTGCCGCGCGACGTGGTGACGGTGCTGTCGCAGTACGAGAAGAAGAAAACAGAAGGTGCCTAAGTTCGAAGCGCGAGCCTCGAGCAGCGGTGTTTGGATTTCGAACTTAGACGGATTTTTTTAGGGAGAAACGCAATGGCCGAAGTGACGCAGCAGCAGGTGGTGGACTACATCAAGAACATCTCGGTGCTCGAGCTCTCGCAGCTCGTGAAGACGCTCGAATCGGAGCTCGGCGTGTCCGCCGCGGCGGCGATGCCGATGGCGATGCCGATGGCGGGCGGCGCGGGCGGTGGCGCGGCGGCCCCGGCCGAGGAGAAGACCGAGTTCACGGTGACGCTGACGGATGTCGGCGGCAACAAGATCAACGTGATCAAGGTGGTCCGCGAAGTGACCAGCCTCGGCCTCAAGGAAGCCAAGGATCTCGTCGAGTCGGCGCCCAAGCCGATCAAGGAAGGCGTGAACAAGGACGAAGCGGCCGCCATCAAGAAGAAGTTCGAAGAGGCGGGCGCGAAAGTCGAGGTCAAGTAGAGCGCTTCGCGCGTTTCAGGGTTCATCGTTCACGGTTCAGGGTGCGCCCTGAACCGTGAACCCTGCGCCTTGAACCGATCCCATCATCTCGCCGCGTCGGTGACGCGGTGAGCGTTTTATTTTTTGGCTGTTGAGGCTCACCGGCGAGCCACCGAGGGTTACTGAATGTACAGCCTGCCCAAGAACGTCTATCGCGAGCGCATTGATTTTTCGAAGATCAACACCACAGTTCCGATTCCCAACCTGATCGAGATCCAGAAGAAATCGTACGAACGGTTTCTTCAGATGAACCGCCTGCCGGCCGAGCGCGAGGACGTCGGCCTGCAGTCAGTCTTCAAATCGGTGTTTCCGATCAGTGACTTTAGGGAGAACTCGTCGCTCGAGTTCATCGAGTATTCGATCGGCAACTGGGAGTGCAAGTGCGGCCGGCTCCAGGGCCTCGAGCACCTGCGCGCGAAGTGCGAGGGGTGCGGCACCGTCCTGATCGCCGACCCGTACGGCGAAGGCGCGGTGATCTGCCCGACGTGCGGCCGCGCGAACGAGGCCCGCGGCGACGTCTGCGATCTGTGCGGCACCACCGTGCAGATGAAGCTCAAGTACGACGTCGAGGAGTGCCAGGAGCGGGGCATGACGTTTGCCGTGCCGCTCAAGGTGACGATCCGCCTCGTGGTCTGGAACAAGGATCCCGAGACCGGCGTGAAGACCATCCGCGACATCAAGGAGCAGGAGGTCTACTTCGGCGACATCCCGCTGATGACGGACAACGGCACGTTCATCATCAACGGCACCGAGCGCGTCATCGTCTCGCAGCTGCACCGGTCGCCGGGCGCGTTCTTCCATACGGAAGACAAGAGCCTGTACGTCGCGCAGATCATTCCGTACCGCGGCTCCTGGGTGGAGTTCGAGTACGACGCGAAGAACCTGCTGTACGTGCGCATCGACCGCAAGCGCAAGTTCCTGGCGACGGTCTTCCTGCGCGCGCTCGGTCTCCGTGGCGCGCACGAAATCCTCCGCACCTTCTACACCACGGAAGAGCTGGTGATGAAGGACGGCCGGATCTACTGGAAGGTCACGGACTCGCTCGTCGGCCGCCGCTCGGCGGCGGAGCTGCCCATTCCGGGATCCGACCTGGCGCTGCATCCCGGCAAGAAGATCCGCCGCGATCAGATTGAAGCGCTGAAGAAGGCCGGTGTCGAGGCTGTCGAGCTCGCGGAAACGGAGCGCGAAGGCGCGTTTGCCGTCTCCGACGTCATCGACCCGACGACCGGCGAGGTCCTGCTCGAGGCGAATGAGGAGCTCTCCGAGCGCGTCATCGCGATGGCGCAGGAGAAGCGCGTCGAGCGCATCGAGATCTTCTTCCCCGAGAAGGACGAGATCGGTCCGGTCCTCTCGACGACGTTGAAGAAGGATCCGATCCAGAAACACGAAGAGGCGCTCATCGAGATCTACCGCCGCCTGCGTCCGGGCGATCCCCCGACGCTGGACAGCTCGCGGAACCTCTTCGAGAACATGTTCTTCAACGCGCAGAAGTACGACTTCTCGCGCGTCGGCCGGCTCAAGCTGAACACCAAGCTGAAGCTGAACACGCCGCTCGACGAGAAGGTGCTCCATCCGGCGGACTTCTACGAGGTCATCCGGTACCTGCTGAAGCTGCGCAAGAACCCGACGCTGATCGACGACATCGATCACCTGGGCAACCGGCGCGTGCGTTCGGTCGGCGAACTCCTCGAGAATCAGTTCCGCATCGGCCTGGTCCGCATGGAACGCGCGATCAAGGAAAAGATGTCCGTCTACCAGGAAATGGCGACGGCCATGCCGCACGACCTGATCAACGCGAAGCCGGTCATGGCGGCGATTCGCGAGTTCTTCGGATCCTCGCAGCTCTCGCAGTTCATGGATCAGACGAACCCGCTATCGGAAGTCACGCACAAGCGGCGTCTCTCGGCGCTGGGCCCCGGCGGCCTGTCGCGCGAACGCGCCGGGTTCGAAGTGCGCGACGTCCACCCGACGCACTACGGGCGCATCTGTCCGATTGAGACGCCTGAAGGTCCGAACATCGGCCTCATTTCGTCGCTGTCGTCCTACGCGCGCATCAACGACTTCGGCTTCATCGAGTCGCCGTACCGCAAGGTCAAGGACGGCCAGGTGCTCGACTTCGTGATCATCACGAACGCGGGCGGCAACCCGAAGTACAAGGTCGGCGACGTCGTCGAGGCGCACGAGCTCGTGGGGGCCAGCGGCCAGTCGAAGAAGAAAGGTGTCGAGTTCGAGCCGTTCTGCTTCTATCTGTCGGCGTGGGAGGAAGACCAGTACATCATCGCGCAGGCCAACGTCGAGCTCGATGCCGACAACAACCTCAAGGGCGAGCGCGTCAACGCACGCCAGGCCGGCGACTTCATTCTGGTGCCGCCGGACAAGGTCGATTACATCGACGTTTCGCCCAAGCAGCTCGTCTCCGTCGCCGCCTCGCTGATCCCGTTCCTCGAGAACGACGACGCGAACCGCGCGCTGATGGGATCGAACATGCAGCGCCAGGCCGTGCCGCTGCTCCAGCCCCGATCGCCGTTCGTCGGCACGGGCATGGAATACATCACCGCGCGCGATTCCGGCGCGGTGGTCGTGGCGCGCCGCACCGGCATCGTCGACTTCATCGACAGCAAGCGCATCGTCGTTCGCGTCGAGGGGAGCGAGTCGGAAGGCCTGTCGCGCGAGATGGGCGCCGACATCTACTCGATGACGAAGTTCAAGCGCTCCAACCAGAACACCTGCATCAATCAGCGGCCGATCGTCCGCGTCGGACAGCGCGTCGCGAAGGGGCAGGTGCTGGCGGACGGACCGTGCACGGAAAAGGGCGAGCTGGCGCTCGGCCGCAACGTGCTCGTCGCCTTCATGCCGTGGCGCGGCTACAACTTCGAGGACGCGATTCTCGTGTCCGAGCGGATGGTCAAGGACGACTACTACACGTCCATCCACATCGAGGAGTTCGAGATCGAGGCGCGCGACACGAAGCTCGGCCCCGAAGAGATCACGCGGGACATTCCGAACGTTTCGGAGACGTATCTGCGGGATCTTGACGAGTCGGGCATCATCAGAATTGGCGCCAACGTCAAGCCTGGCGACATCCTCGTGGGCAAGGTCACGCCGAAGGGCGAGACCCAGCTGACGCCGGAAGAGAAGCTGCTCCGCGCGATCTTCGGCGAGAAGGCCGGGGACGTGAAGGACGCGTCGCTCACGTGTCCGCCGGGCATCGAGGGCATCGTCGTCGGCGTGCGCATCTTCTCGCGCAAGGGCATCGAGAAGGACGATCGCGCCAAGCAGATCGAGCAGGACGAGCTGGATCTCATGGAGAAGAACCTCCAGGACGAGATCCGCATCCTGCACGAGGAAACCAAGAAGCGGCTCGTGCAGCTGCTCCAGGGCCGGACGCTCCGGAGCGATCTGTTCGACGCGGATGGCCGCGACCGCGTGCTGCGGAAGGGCACGCAGCTCACGATCGAGGGGATGGCGGACATCGCGTTCACCACGCTCGTGCGCGCGCGCATCGAAACGGACGATCTCGGCTTCGAGGACGAGCTTCGCCGCATGGAGGATCGGACCGCGCAGCGCGTGGACGTCATCCAGCGCGAGTTCGAGGAGAAGAAGGAGAAGATCCGCCGCGGCGACGAGCTGCCCCCGGGCGTCATCAAGCTGGTCAAGGTGTACGTCGCGATGAAGCGCAAGCTGTCGGTCGGCGACAAGATGGCCGGCCGCCACGGCAACAAGGGCGTCATCGCGCGCATCCTGCCGGAAGAGGACATGCCGTATCTGCCGGATGGCACGCCGGTGGAAATCGTGCTGAATCCGCTGGGCGTTCCGTCGCGTATGAACGTCGGTCAGATCCTCGAGACGCACCTCGGCTGGGCGGCGCATGCTCTCGGCCTCTACTTCGGCACGCCCGTCTTCGACGGCGCCGCCGAGGTGGAAATCAAGAAGTGGCTCGAAGAGGCGGGCCTGCCGAAGAGCGGCAAGACGCGGCTCTTCGACGGCATGACGGGCGATGCGTTCGAGCAGGACGTGACGGTCGGCTTCATCTACATGTTGAAGCTGTCGCACCTGGTCGACGACAAGATTCACGCGCGCTCGATCGGGCCGTACTCGCTCATCACCCAGCAGCCGCTGGGCGGCAAGGCGCAGTTCGGCGGACAGCGGTTCGGAGAAATGGAAGTGTGGGCGCTCGAGGCCTACGGCGCGGCGCACATCCTCCAGGAGCTCCTGACGGCCAAGTCCGACGACATCACAGGCCGGGCGAAGATCTACGAAGCGATCGTCAAGGGCGACGCCTCGTTCCAGCCCGGGTTGCCTGAGTCGTTCAACGTCCTCATCCGCGAGCTCCAGGCGCTGTGTCTGGACGTCGAGCTGATGAAGACGAAGCGCGCCGTGGACATTGCCGCGGCCGCCGGCGAAGGCGAATCAACTCCTGAAACTCCGGTGGGGGCTTAACAGAATGAGACCTGCTTTCCACGACAAGGGTCAGCTCACGGCTGATTTCGACGCGATTCGCATCAGCCTCGCGTCGCCGGATCGCATCCTGCAGTGGTCGCACGGCGAGGTGACCAAGCCGGAGACGATCAATTACCGGACGTTCAAGCCGGAGCGCGACGGCCTGTTCTGCGCGAAGATCTTCGGCCCGGTCACCGACTGGGAGTGCCTCTGCGGCAAGTACAAGCGCATGAAGCACCGCGGCGTGATCTGCGACAAGTGCGGCGTCGAAGTCACGCAGGCGAAGGTCCGCCGCGAGCGGCTGGGCCACATCCAGCTCGCCACGCCGGTGAGCCACGTGTGGTTCTTCAAGGGGCTGCCCAGCCGTATCGGGCACCTCCTCGACATCACGCTGCGCGATCTCGAGCGCATCCTGTACTTCGAAGCGTACGTCGTCATTGACGCGGGCGAGACCGAACTCAAGGACAAGCAGCTCCTGAACGAGGACCAGTACCGCCAGGAGCGCGAGAAGTGGGGCTTCAAGTTCAAGGCGCAGATGGGCGCCGAGGCGATCAAGGAGATGCTCCGCCGCATCAACGTCGATCGCATGGCGGAGGAGCTGCGCGTCAAGATGCGCGGTGAGACCTCCGCGCAGAAGAAGCTCAAGTTCGCGAAGCGCCTGAAGGTCGTCGACGCGTTCCGCCGCTCGACGAACAAGCCGGAGTGGATGATCCTCGACGTCATCCCGGTCATTCCGCCGGAACTGCGTCCGCTCGTGCCGCTGGACGGCGGCCGGTTCGCGACGTCGGACCTGAACGATCTCTATCGCCGCGTCATCAACCGCAACAACCGGTTGAAGAAGCTGATGGAGCTCAAGGCGCCGGATGTGATCATCCGCAACGAAAAGCGCATGCTCCAGGAAGCCGTGGACGCGCTGTTCGACAACGGCCGGCGCGGCCGCGTGCTGCGCGGCGCCAACAACCGCCCGCTCAAGTCGCTCTCGGACACGCTCAAGGGCAAGCAGGGCCGGTTCCGTCAGAACCTGCTCGGCAAGCGCGTCGACTACTCCGGCCGCTCGGTCATCGTCGTCGGGCCCGAGCTCAAGCTGCACCAGTGCGGCCTGCCGAAGAAGATGGCGCTCGAGCTGTTCAAGCCGTTCATCTACAACAAGCTCGAAGAGCGTGGCCTCGTCTCGACCATCAAGCAGGCGAAGGAGATGGTCGAACAGCAGCGCTCGGAGGTGTGGGACATCCTCGAGGAAGTCATCCGCGAGCATCCGGTTCTGCTGAACCGTGCGCCCACGCTGCACCGCCTCGGCATTCAGGCGTTCGAGCCGGTGCTGGTTGAAGGCAAGGCGATCCGCATCCATCCGCTCGTCTGCACGGCGTTCAACGCCGACTTCGACGGCGACCAGATGGCGGTGCACATTCCACTCTCACCCGAGGCGCAGATTGAAGCCTCGGTGCTGATGATGGCGTCGAACAACATCCTGTCGCCGGCGTCCGGTCAGCCGATCGCCGTGCCGTCGCAGGACATCGTCCTCGGCTGCTACTACCTGACGAAGTCGAAGTCGAACGCCAAGGGCGAAGGCCGTGCGTTCTCGTCGCTCGAAGACGTGCTGCTCGCGCTCGAAGCGGGCGAAGTCGAGACGCTGTCGCCGATCCGGCTGCGCTACACGGGGCGCCTGGTCGATCTGACGGTCGCACGCGACTCGCAGGACGTGCTCGACGCCGCGGAGCAGCAGGTCGAGGGCAAGATCATCAACACGACCGTCGGCCGCGTCATCTTCAACAACGCGCTGCCGAAGGACATGCCGTATATCAACGGCCTTCTGAAGAAGAAGGGCCTGCAGAACTCCGTGCGGTACTGCTATCTCAAGTACGGCCTCGAGAAGACTGTCGAGATGCTCGACAGCCTCAAGCACCTGGGCTTCACGTACGCGACGCGCTCGGGCCTGTCCATCGGCATCGACGACCTCATCATCCCGGACAAGAAGCACGACCTCGTGCAGGCGGCCCGCGACGAGGTCATCAAGGTCGAAGGCCAGTACCAGGACGGCGCGATCACGAACGGCGAGCGCTACAACAAGGTCATCGCGATCTGGTCGGAAGTCACCGAGAAGGTGGCCGACGAGATGTTCGGCGAGATGGAGGGCCTCGACAAGACGGGCCGTAACTTCAATCCCGTCTACATCATGGCGGACTCCGGCGCGCGCGGATCGAAACAGCAGATCCGCCAGCTCGCCGGCATGCGCGGCCTGATGGCGAAGCCGTCCGGTGAAATCATCGAGACGCCGATCACGTCGAACTTCCGCGAAGGGCTGACCGTTCTCCAGTACTTCATCTCGACGCACGGCGCCCGCAAGGGCCTCGCGGACACCGCGCTCAAGACCGCGGACTCCGGCTACCTCACGCGGCGCCTCGTCGACGTCGCCCAGGACGTGATCATTTCCGAGCACGACTGCGGCACGCTCGACGGCATCGAAGCGCGCGCGATCGTGGACTCCGGCGGTGAGATCGTCGAGCGCCTGAGCGACCGCGTCATCGGGCGCGTCGCGCTGGACGACATCGTCGATCCGGCGTCCGGCCAGGTCATCGTGCCGGCCGCCGGCGAGTTCGACGAACAGCTCGCCGATGCCGTCGAAGATGCGGGCATTGAGCGCGTGAAGATCCGCTCGGTGCTGACGTGCGCGGCGCGCCGTGGTGTGTGCGCGAAGTGCTACGGCCGCGATCTTGCGACGGGCAGGCTCGTCGAGCTCGGACTGGCGGTCGGCGTCATCGCCGCGCAGTCCATCGGCGAACCGGGCACGCAGCTGACGATGCGGACGTTCCACATCGGCGGCACGGCGTCGCGAATCAGCGAGCAGTCAACGCTCGAGGCGCGTCACAACGGCACGGTCCGTTTCGAGGGACTCGTCGCTGTCGAGGGCCGCGAAAAGGGCGAGGGCGGCGTGGCCGTCAAGCAGTTGATTGCCATGAACCGCAGCGGCTCCATCAACATCGTGGACGACAAGGGCGTCGTGCGCGAGCGCTACGCGGTGGTTTACGGCGCGCGCCTGAAGGTGAAGGACGGCGGGAAGGTCACAAAGGGCCAGATTCTCGTCGAGTGGGATCCGTACACGTTCTCGATCCTCACCGAAGGCGGCGGCACGGTCCGCTTCAAGGACATCATCGACAAGGTGACGGTCCACGAGGAAGTCGACGAAATCACGGGCCTCTCGCGGCTCATCATCGTCGAGTCGCCGGATGAGAAGAAGCAGCCGGCGATCGAAATCGTGGCCGCCGACGGCAAGGTGGTGCACAAGTACCACATGCCGTCGAACGCGCACCTGATGGTGGCCAACACCGAGACGGTGTCTCCGGGCGATGTCCTCGCGAAGATTCCGCGCGAAACGACGAAGACCAAGGACATCACCGGCGGTCTGCCGCGCGTCGTCGAGCTGTTCGAGGCGCGGAAGCCGCGCGAGACGGCCGTCATCTCCGAAGTGGACGGCACCGTCCGTCACGGCGGCATCGTCAAGGGCATGCGCAAGATCCTCGTCGTTCCCGACGATGGCGCGGATGTGCGCGAGTACTCGCTGCCGCGCGGCGTGCACGTGAACGTGCAGGAAGGCGACCGCGTGCGCGCGGGCGAGCCGCTCATGGACGGTCCGCGCAACCCGCACGACATCCTGGCGGTCCTCGGTGAGAAGGAGCTGCACAGCTACCTGGTCAACGAGATCCAGGAGGTCTACCGGCTGCAGGGCGTCGGCATCAACGACAAGCACATCGAAGTGATCGTGCGGCAGATGATGCGGTGGGTGAAGGTCGAGGAGGTGGGTGATACCGAGTTCCTGATCGAGGAGCAGGTGGACAAGTTCCGCTTCCAGGAAGAGAACGAGCGCGTGCTTGCCACGGGCAACGCGCCGGCGAAGGGCCGGCCGCTGCTGCTCGGCATCACGAAGGCGTCGCTCTCGACCGACTCGTTCATCTCGGCGGCGTCGTTCCAGGAAACGACGCGCGTGCTCACCGAAGCGTCCATCTCCGGCAAGGTCGATCATCTGCGCGGCCTGAAGGAGAACGTGACGATGGGCCGGCTGATTCCGGCGGGCACGGGCTTCGAGTGGTACAAGCACCTGGCGATTCCGCACGACGAGCCGCCGCCACCGCCGCCGCCGTCACCCGAGGAGTTGGAGGCGCAACGGGAGATGGATGACCTCACTGACGCGGACTTCATGACGTACAAGGACGAAGGGGAGTAGAGCGAACTCCGGCCGGGGCTTCAGCCCCGGCAACGTCGAACTTCACCCGCAAACCGCGGGCGCGATCGGGACTTGGCGGGGTGCATGAGGCCCCCGCCGTCTGCCGAAGTCGCGCCCGTTGTCGTTTGGCAGCGGACCTGTTCACGGTCGCGCCTTCAAGAGGGCTGAAGTTCAGCTTCTTCCCAGCAGGTAGACCGACCGTGGATTGATGCCCTGCTTCGCGCACAGTTTCGGGATTCGCTTCAGGGGCACGTGATTGAAACGCAGGGCCGCCAAGGCCTGGCCGTGCGCGTCCTTCACTGACATCCCGGCACCAAGGGCCCCGTAAAACGCCTCGTAGAAGCGGATAGCCTCCTCATCGTAGATGTCGTCGTCGACGCCCAGGGCACAGTCGACGACCTCGGCAACTCGTTTCGCACAGCGATACGAGCGACACGTGTCGATAATGACGAGCCGCACTCGATTGCCAAGGGAACTGAGCAAGCCCGCAAGCGCTTCGTCCGATACGAGCGTTTCTCCACCACCGTCCGCCCGCAAGATCACGTCGCCACCATTCTGGTTGCCTGAAATGTGGACAACGTGCGGCCGTTGAGCGTTCAGCTTCGAAAACAGGTTGACCTCCGTAACGTCGAAGTCTCCCGTGAGCGAAATTCGCCTTGCATTGTGCGAGCGAGCGATCGCCGTCTTGATCTTACGGAACTGCCCCTTCAGGTCGAGGCCTCGCCCGGTCTCGCACGCGAGAAACTGCACGCGCAACGGCAGGTCAGGTGAGGCATCAGCGCCGCCCGTGCCTGTCGCCACGACGGGCGCCCTGTTTCGGCTGTCGCCGGGCCAGGGTTCCGGCGACAGGCGTCCGCGCTCCCGGGCGTCGCCTAGAACTGCTGCGCGCACTCCTGCTCTCAAGGCCCGGCGTTGTTCGTGCTGAGATTTACCAACGAAGTCGATGTAAACCAGGTCTCTGAAGATCTCCGGTATTGCGCACTCGGCAATACGCACGGGAATGACCCGGCGAGACCTCCCGAGCGGGTCTGTAGCGATCGCGGATTGAACTTCGAGTGCGGCATAGTCCGACCTGAAATAGGCGGGCGACAACACCGCCAAAACATGTCCGGCCTCATCGAGGGCGCGTCGCATCTCATTGATGAACCGAGATCCGGGCGGGAAGTCTTCGGCCTGAAGTCGGCAGGTGTAGCCTGCCGCGGTAAGTTCCTGGCCAATCCATCGCGCCCACTTCACGTCTGAACCTGTGTAGCTGATGAAAAAGCTCACCGCCGGCCTTGCCGCTGCTCGCTGTGGCATCGCATCCGCTCCCCAGTGGACGACGCATTATGTCGTTCTTTCGCTGCGATTCCCGGGCAAGTAGCCCCTACCTCCTTCCCAGCACGAACCCGATGCTGACGCCTTTCGAGCTGGTGTCGTCCACGGCGGTTTCGGCGAACTGGCGCTGCGAGAACACGAGCACCTTGATCGCGCCCACGCGCGACCGGCTCGCGAAGACGGGAATGCGCACGCCTCCCGCAAGCGTCCCGACACTGTGCGTGGCGGGTGAAGGGCGGACGCCGTCGGACTCGGTCGCGCACGAGAAGACGCGGCCGAGCGAAGCGCCGGCCACCGGCGTCATGCGCGCGCGGTCGCTCGAGAACAGGTGCTCGTAGCCAACGCTCACCGCGCACGGCACGGCCTCGGTGGCATCCATGAAGCTGAAGCGCAGGTCGAGCGCGCCGTGCGCGCCTGTGGCTCCGAGGTAGAACGCCGCCTCGCCGTGGCGGCCGGCCGTGATGTCAACGCCGGCCTCGGGTCCGCGATACGCAATCAGCTTCGGCGGCGCCGGCGGCGGATTGGGACTGGTGGACTGCGCGAATGCGGCGGCTGCTGGTCCGATGAGAATGAGACACGCGACCATGCCGATCATCGCGCCCGTGAACTTCGTCATGACTGCCTCCCGGCGCGCCATAATGTCGCGCCGTGCCCACGTTAGCGGCCGCCGGAGCCTGGCGTCCTGTCCCAGGCATGAGAAAGTCCTGAGGATCCCGCATAGACTCGACGCGAGATGAATAGTGCACCTCTGAGAGTCGGCGCGTTCGGCGTCGGACGGATGGGAAGAGTGCACGTCGAAACACTCGTTCGCCTGGCGCGCGAGGGGCGGATCCACTTCGTGGCAATCGGTGACCGCCATCCGCCGACGCTCGCCGCGGCGGCGGATCTTGTCGCCGCCGGCACCCAGACCGGCGGCCGTCCCGACAGGTTCGCCGATCCTGGCGACATGGCCGACCGCGCGCGACTCGACGCCGTAATCGTTTCGTCGCGTACCGAGGATCACGCGCGCGACAGTCTGGCGTTCGCGCGTCGCGGGTGCGCGGTCCTGCTCGAGAAACCGATGGCCGGTTCCCTGGCTGAGGCGGTGTCCTTCACGCGTGCGCTTGGCGAGAACGGCCCGTGGCTGGTCCAGATCGCGTTTCAGCGACACTACGACGCGGCGGCCCGTGCGGCGCTCGCCTGGGTGTCCGGGGGCCTCATCGGATCGCTGCAGCAGACGCATCACATTCTGCAGGACAAGAACCCGACGCCCGAGGGCTATCAGAGTGCGGGCATAACCGCCGACATGGCCATCCACCTCGTGTTCGAGGCGATGAGCCTGCGTGGGTTCGAGCTGCCCCGCTCTGTCCAGGCGATGCGCTTTCTCGCTCCGCACTATGACGACCGCGCCGGCGAGGGCGCGAATGTCGTGCACGTGTTCGCCGTCTGGGCGGACGGCTCGCTGGCGCATCTCTGGGGATCGCGCATCAATGGCACGGGCTACGACAATGGTTTCAAGCTGATCGGCACCGAGGGCCGCATCGATGTCGGCGATTTCGCGGGCGACTTCGGAACCGTGACGGCGAAGCTCTGGCGCGGCACGGGCCACGGGCCCATCCCGCGCGGTTCCCTGGCCCAGTCGCTCGAGTTTCCGATGACGACGCCCCGCGAGGGGCATCCTGACTTCTACGCGCGGTACGCGGCGGCGTACGCCAGCGAAGTCGAAGTCTTCCTCGAGCGCGTGCAGGCAGGCCAGCCACTGGATCCCGGCCCCGACATCGGATGGAAGACGCTCCTTGTCGCAAACGCCGCCGAGGCGAGCTCGCGGTCAGGCGGACAACCCATCAGCCTGACACTCCCGGACGGTCAACCGATCGTCACGGTAGACGATGCCGCGATGCTGACGGACCTTACTGACTAGCAATCACCGAATCGATCCAGGAGCGATACTCGTCGACACGGACGTACACGCCGCCGTCGCCGCAGAGGCTCTGATTGAGGTTCGTTCCACGCGACGTGACGCCGGCGAGCAGCCACTGTCCGCGCGAATCCGCGACAAAGATTGGGCCGCCGCTGTCGCCCTCACAGGTGTCCCGCAGGAGCATCGGCTTGCTGGCGATGATTTCCAGCCCGCGGTGGCACCCATAGACACCGCTGTCGGCTTTCCCGTTGAGCTTTCCCTTGCAGCTTGCCGACACGATCGGGACGTCCGCCTGCCGTTTGACGCCCAGACCTCTGGTCGCGTCGCGGTCGGTCGTGCCGAATCCAACGATTCGCCCATCCGTCGCGGAATCTACGAGGGCCGCGCTGGCGATTTTGCGCGGAGCGACGCCCGTGACTTTCTTCTCGAGGAACAGGAGCATCAGATCGTTGTTGAACTGCTTCGTGAATCGCGGATGGCGAACGTGGCGCTTGATCTTGATGATCCGGCCGGCTTTGGACACATCGTTTCCGACGAAGATGCGCGTGTGCAGCGCGCTGCAGTGTGCGGCCGTCAGGACCACATCCGGGGCGATGAGCGTTCCGGTGCATCCAAAAAACGACTCATCGCCGACGGCCACACAGTCCTGGAATTCCGTCGTTTTCACGAGCGAGCCGCCTACGATTCTGGCGTTGCGCATCGTCCGCTTCGTCAGGGTTCGCACGTTGCTCAGAAAGCGGGAATCGTCGGCCAGGCGCGGACCTTTTGGCTGCCGGGGCCGAATCGTCAACGCCGAGCGCGCTCCACCGCCGGAGCGGGCGGCCGTCGCCATGGCCTGCGCCTTGAACGCGTCGTGAAACGCGCGATCATCGCCGTCCGCCGTTTCCGCGGCGGAGCGCAACGCGCGCTTCACCAGTTCATGCCGCCGTGAATCTTCGCTTCGTCCGGCCATCGCGACCTCGCCTCTGTGAATTACACTGACTGAATCGCTCTCATCAAATCGACGAGGCCACGCCCCTGGAAGTACGGCGCCCGCTGAAGATCGGTGGCGCTATCCATGAAAATCCGCTTGACCTCTTCCGGCTGCCTGATGAACTCGCGCCGGATCGACAGGAACGCGGCGATCACTCCGGAGACGTGGGGCGCGGCCATGCTCGTCCCGCTGTCTTCGCAGTAGCGGGCGATGGGTTTAGAGGAACGGGCGCCCTTGCGGCGCCGTGCCGATGACTTCCCGGCGGCGCAGGAGATGATCTTCTCCCCCGGCGCCAGCAGGTCGGGTTTCATGCGCCCATCGCCAGTGGGGCCCTTCGATGAGAAGTACGACACGCCGTACAGGTGCGGCGAGTCCCGATGCGTCGAGCCGACAGTGATCGCCAGTTTCGCGTTGCCCGGATCGTTGATCGTGAGATCCAGCCCGGCCGCCACGTTGCCCTGGGCCTCGCTCTGCAGATATCCGTAGCCAGAGTTGCCGGCCGCGACCACGACCACCACGCCGGACCGCACCAGCCGGTCGACCTCGACGCACAACGGACTCTGCCCGCAAGCAAACCACTCGGGCTCGAAGTCGTACCCGACGCTCAGGTTCACGCCGTGGACAAGGATCCGCCGTCCATAGCCGTTCAGCCGCTGAATGTATTCGAGCGCGGCCATGATGCTGCTGGCGCGCCCCGTCCCATTTCCGTTCCCATCGTCGTCAAGCACCTTCAGGCTGAGGAGTTTGCAGCGGGGAGCCATGCCCGAGATTCTGTCGACGTGGACAGGGGCCTCCCGCGATTCGCCCTGTTCGTCGCGGTACTTGTAGTTCGCAACGATCGTGCCCCGCTCGGTGGACATCTCGCCGGCAATGATTCCGGCGACGTGGGTCCCATGGCCGAACGTGTCTCTGAGAGCGGCCGCGTGATCCCTGGAAATGAAATTGCGGTGCTGAAGTGGGCCCCGCGGCTCCAGATTGCGGTGCTGCTGAAAGTGCGGGTGGCTGGCGTCGATGCCGGAATCGAGGACCGCCCAGACGATGCCGGCGCCCCACGCCGAGAAGGCATTGTGGGCGGCGTCGGCCTTGACCGTACTGATCGACTGGTTCGTGAGCCGCTTGACAGAGAAGTCCGGCCAGATGTGGTAGATGGCGCGCTGGCTCTTGTCGTCGTTGTGCGCGCCATCACGTCTGACGAGCTCGCGGATTTGGCGCCCCGATAACTCGGTGAAGACGTACTGGTACGTGTCCGGGCCATCGTGGGCATCTGTCGGCGCGCCCAGGGCGGCGATCGCCTTCTCCACGGCACGGCGTGCGCCCGGCACGCCTTCTTTGAATTCCAGGTTCAGGTCGATGATGATCCTGAACTTCCTGTCCGGATTCTTGCTGATGCCGTCCAGCAGCGGGAGAGCGATCACCGTCCGGTCCAGCTGCTTCGGCAGGAATTCCTTCCTCAGCGACCGCGACTCGTCCTTCAGCGCTTCGTGATGAGACGCGCGGCCGCGCCGCTGTGAAGGATGCCGTTTAGCCATCGATGCCTCCGGGCTCACTATGTTCCGGAACTCGCATTGGTGCCGTGCATTCTAAGCCCGCATAGACTCACGCTGCGGAGTTTTATTAGTGATGAGTCGCAACGCTAGCTACCAACTAGAGGTCAGCTAGCGAAACGCGGTTGACACCTCTCGCGACCGACTCCAGAATGCACGCACAGGAGTCCCCCATGCCGAAAGCCGTACTGCCCAGGATGAAAACCGTCATCGTCGTTGTCGAGCCCGGCGCTCATCCAGCTGGCCGTGCAGCGGGAATCGGCCGTGCCGCCGGGGCGTTCCGCGTGCTCCGGACGACGCAGGTCGATCAGTATGACCGCCCGATCACGGTGCACCCACGGGATGCGGCGTCGCTCGGGCGCGCGCTGGCGCGCGTTGCGGGCGACAGCTATTCCGGCACCGCACGGCGCGCGGCGAAGATCTCGATCTCCAAGGCCAAGACCGAGGAGTTCAAGACTCTCGCAGCCCTCATCAAGTCGCTGAAAAAGGATGCCGACATGGTGAAGCTCAAGATCTCGACGGCCAAGGACAGCGATCGTGTGGCCGACGAGCAGCGCAACGTTCGTCTCGACGCCGCCATCTATGCGGCCAGCCGCGAGGCGGACAACGACTTCCACATCATCATTGGTCCGGCCACGGGCAGCCAGCGGCTGTTCATGAACGTCGAGGTGTCCGGCCTTCCGCCGGCGGGCAGCAAGTCCCGGGCAAAGCTGGAAAAGGTCAGGACCACGTACAAGAAGTTCTTCTCGAATCATCCCGCCGGCCTGCCGGGCGAGGGCTATGACTTCTACGATCCGCCGGTTCCCATTACCATCGGCGGTTCGCTGTTCTTCGACCAGAGCCACGCGAAGGGTGGCAAGCCCGGGCCCGAAGATCTCCGGAAGGACATTCCCCGCATCTGGGAAATCCATCCGATCACCGAGTTAACCTTTAAGGGTGCCTAAGCCGCGGAGGAAGAGCCCGACAAAGCAGCCCGCGCGCGCTGTTCTGCCCAATCCGAAGACGGTGCTGGTGACGATCTCGGCGCCGGCGCGATCGGGCGTGATGTTTCACGTGCGCCGCACGTCGCAGCGCGACGAATACGAGGAGCCGGCGCCGTCCCGCCGGCGTTCTGCCGGCGGCAAGCGGCGCCGCTGAATTTCGACTCGACCGTTATCTGCCGCCGCCCTTGTTCGTCGCGACGGGCGCATCCAGATACGTGTGCATCCATTCAATCCATCGCCGCTGCACGTCGCGCTGGTGAACAGGGTCGGTCGGACTGTGACCGTACACCGGGTAGGCGATGAACTGCGCGGTCACGCCGTTCTCGCGCAGGGCGTGGAACCACTCGAACGACTCCATGATTGGCACGCGATAGTCGCCCGTGTCGTGCAGGATCAGCGTCGGCGCCTTCACCTTGCTCGCCATCGAGATCGGCGACTGCGCCAGTTCGCGGGCCATGTTTTCAGCGCTCGTATAGGGTGATCCGCTGCCGCCGGCGCCGTCACTGAAGTTGTGCTGATCGATCCGGTTGGTGACCGACGCGCCGGTCACCGCGCACTTCCACATGTCCGGGTAGTGACCGGTCATCCACGTCGTCATGTAGCCGCCATACGACCATCCCGAGACGCACATGCGCGTGTCGTCGACGAACCCCTTCTGCTTCAGGAACTCGATGCCGGCGATGACGTCGCGGCCGGGGCCTTCTCCGGCGTCGTTGCGGATCGCGCCCTGATACTGCCGGCCCAGGTTGTCGCTGCCGCGGTAGTTCGGCTGGAACACGATCCAGCCCTGCGCGGCATAGAGCTGCGCCTGCGAGCTCCAGGTCATCAGTGACGCGGCGGCCGGACCGCCGTGGATGTAAAGAACCATCGGATACTTGCGCGACGGGTTGAAATCGGGCGGATACGTGACGATGCCGTTCTCTTCGAAGTTGTCGTTCTTGAAGTTGACCACTTCCGTTTTCCCGAGCGGAATCGTCCCCAGTTCGTCATTGATCCTGGTCAGCTGAAGAGGAGCGCTCGCCGGCGAAGCCATGTAGTAGAGCTCCGCGGGCTTCATGGGTGAAGTGCCCGTGAACGCAATCGCTCCATCACGGCTGATCGACATATCGACGAAGAACGACGAGTTCGGGCTGACGTCCCTGGTGTCGAGCTTCCTGGGTTCGCCGCCCGCGACGGGCGCCTGCCACAACGACACGCGTTCGCTGTCGTTGCCGCCGACGATGATCGAGTTGCCGTCGGGCATCCAGAGTGCGCGCGCAATTCCGCGATCCACGGCGGCGCCCGGTCCGCCCGCGTTGCCGCGTCCGCCGGCATTACCGCCGCGTCGGGAAAG